>OHHN01001170.1_pt1 | contig 12095 bp, 9 predicted proteins | sample 1568131 | NCBI WGS metagenome assembly OHHN01 (sample SAMEA3879575, study PRJEB24766) | human gut metagenome | biome: human-associated habitat; feature: feces | place: USA | collected 1985/1987 | reverse complement strand
GGGTATATGACCGTGGAGAAAGGCTCCGTTTGCGTGAACGGCGTCAGCCTGACGGTATGCAACTCCCAGCAAAACAGTTTCCAAGTCGCTATCATCCCTTATACGCACGATAACACGAACTTTTGCCAGATCGAGAAAGGTACGGTAGTGAACCTAGAGTTCGATATTGTCGGGAAGTATATTAGCAAGATGATGCAGTTTAAATAAGGTTCGAAGAATTTCCTATCCATAAAAGGCTTTAGCGGTATCTGATGATCCCGGCTAGAGCCTTTTCTATCTACAGACAATCTTAATTCCGTGCGTGTACGATTAAAAACGTTTTAAGTAAATTTTCACTAACCAAAACTATCCTTGGTATGTTTATTGTTATATAATTATATGAGAAAAATAGACTAAACATATCAGATTATGGCCTATATCGATTATTACAAGATTTTGGGGGTGAACAAGGACGCTTCTCAGGATGATATCAAGAAAGCCTATAAGAAGTTGGCTCGGCAATATCACCCTGACTTGAATCCGAACGATCCCGACGCTCATCGTAAGTTTCAGGAGATCAATGAGGCGAACGAGGTGCTTAGCGATCCGGAAAAGCGTAAGAAATACGACCAGTACGGGGAGAATTGGAAACATGCGGATGAGTTCGAGGCTCAACGGAAGCAGTACGGCCAGCAAGGTGGCGGCTTTGGCGGCGGCTTCTCGAACGGTGGAGGTACGTATTGGTCTTCCTCCGGCGATGATGGAGAGTTCTCGGATTTCTTTGAGTCTATGTTTGGTTCCCGCCGGGGGGGCGGTGGCCGTTCTAATCATGGGTTCCGTGGACAGGATTACACGGCCGAATTGCACTTATCCTTGATGGATGCGGCCAAGACACATAAGCAGGTGATCACCGTGAACGGCAAGAACCTGCGTATCACGGTTCCCGCCGGTGTAGCCAACGGGCAAACCATTAAGCTGAAAGGCCAAGGCGGGCCGGGCATGAATGGAGGCCCTGCCGGTGATTTGTACATCACGTTCATTATCCCGGACGACAGCCGTTTCAAACGGGTGGGAGACGATCTGTACCTGACCGTCCCCTTGAACCTCTATACGGCGGTCTTGGGTGGCGAGCAGATTATCGATACCTTGGATAGCAAGGTGAAACTGAAAGTAAAACCGGGCACGCAAAACAATACGAAAGTCCGGTTGAAAGGTAAGGGATTCCCTGTTTACAAGAAGGAGGGGCAGTTTGGTGACTTGATCGTCACGTACTCGATCGAGGTGCCGACCAACTTGACAGAGAAACAGAAGGAATTGTTCCGGGAAATACAAAGTCTAAATTAAAAACAGGTGTATTATGCAAACAGATTTAGTTATTGTCAGTGAATACTGCCAGAAATGCCATATAGACCCTTCGTTCATCATTTTGCTGGAAGAGGGAGGTTTGATAGACATTAATATCACGGATGGAGAGAGGTATCTCTTCTCTTCCCAGCTCCGTGATCTGGAACAATACACACGTATGTATTACGACTTGTCTATTAACATCGAGGGAATCGAGGCCATTCATCATATGCTGGACCGGATGCGGAATTTGCAGGCGGAGATACAATCGTTGAGAAACCGTCTGCATTTATATGAACCATTCGGTTTTGATACGATCGAGAATCTCTAGTGTCAAATTGCTGCTAAACAAGGCATCACTGCACGATAGTGAAGGGCGTACGCAAACAAATTGAAAATATTTCTTGAAAATGTTTGGAAGTTTGGAATGTAATATATACCTTTGCACTCGCAATCAAGAAATGATAGCGACTATATCGCGGAGTGGAGCAGTGGTAGCTCGTTGGGCTCATAACCCAAAGGTCGTAAGTTCGAGTCTTGCCTCCGCAACTAAAAAGTCTTCAAGTCATTGACTTGAGGACTTTTTCTCTATTCAATCAAGCGATCGGGCGATGCGACCCCGATGAAAACGAATAATAAGCTATGCTTATTTCTTCCGTAAAGGCCCTTTGTTCTTCCAGAATCCCAATTTATAATAGATATAGGTGATTGTAAGCCCGATGCAAAGGCTGGCGCCGATGGCCCACCAGATACCGCTCCGTCCCCAGATAGAGCTAAACCAATAGGCGAGGGGAATGCGTATCAGCCAAAGACAAGTGATGCTTACTGCCATTGGGAACAGGGTATCGCCAGCTCCCCGTAATGCCCCGTTGAAGACGTTCAAGCCGCCGTGTACGATAAAGAATCCTCCCATGATCAATAAATATTCCTTGCCAATCCGGATCACCTCCGGGTCCTTGGTGAAAGCCAGCATCATCTTGTCCCCGAAGAAATAGATGGCCGTGAAGGTCGCTAGACCCAGCAATAGGTTGACAAGCATGGCGAATCGTACCCCGTCACGTACCCGGTCCAAGTGCCCAGCTCCGATGTTTTGCCCGCAGAAAGCAGCTAGCGCCCCAGAGAGGGTCAATACCGCTTGGATGATGATCGTGTCGATCTTTCCCGCTGCCCCGTAAGCGGTGAGCGTATCCGTGCCGAAACTGTTCACGATCCCCAGCAAGGCAATCAATCCGAGCGAGATGGCACATTGCTGTACGCTGGAGGGAAGCCCGATGCGGAGCCCTTCCTTGAACAGTCCCATATCGAACAATAAATCCTGTTTCTTGATAGAGAGCAGGGGATGGGTGTTGTTCACGTAGCCTAGGGCCACGCACATGCCGATCCCTTGGGCGATCACCGTAGCCCGTGCCGCCCCTTCGATCCCCCATTTGAAAACGACAATGAAGAGTAAATCCAAGGCGATATTCAAGATCGTGGTAAGCAGGATAAACAGCATGGGGCGCACGGACTCCCCGACACCCCGCAATATGGAGATAATGCTATTGAAAGTGACGAACAAGAACGTACCCCCTACATAAATCCTGAAATAAGCGACCGCCTGCGGGATCACGTCCTCCGGCGTGTTCGTCAGCCTGAACATCGGCTCGGCAAAAATAATCCCCGCTATGGACAGCAATACCCCTGCGACCAACATGAAGATAAAGAAAGATGAGAAGGCTTTTTGCACCTTATCGAACTCCTTCGCCCCGAAAAACTGCGAGATCACCACCGACGTACCGCTCCCGATACCGATCACCAGCGAGATAATAAAGTAATAGATGAAGAAGGAAGCCGATACCGCCGCCAACGACTCTTTCCCTAGAAACTGCCCGACAATGACGCTGTCGGTCACGTTATAGAGTTGTTGCAGCAGATTGCCGATCAGCAAAGGGAAAGCGAAACGCAGGATCACCTTCCATACCGCCCCACTCGTCAAATCCCTATTTCCTGTATTAATTTTCAATTCTCAATTCTCAATTTTCAATTCCCTATAGGTCTTTCAGCAGGATATTGTCGTTTGCCTTTATCATATCCTCACGTGTCTTCAGCAGGGCTTTCCATTCCTTGCTAAAAAGCTTGCTCGTGTCAATCTTGAAGTTCTCGGAGCCATACTCGTCCATGCGGGTCAGCAGGTAGCTGACCGTGATCTTATTGACATCGATCGCCGGCTGGTAGTATGCCACACGGTCGTCATTCCCGTAATTCACCTCGATGATGATGTTCAACTCCGTGAGCAGGTATAAGATCTGTGTCGTTATGCGGATAGGGATGCGGTAAGCGTCGGATAGCTCGTCGGCCGTATAGGGTTTCTCGCCTTTCACGAATCGTTTGATGATCAGCGAGGCGATCAGCAGGGTCAGGAAATCCTTGTACCGGCGGCTGATACTTTTGCTGTCCCTCTCAAAGCTGAATTTCTTCACGTTCTGGGAGGCGTACGACAGCTCTGCGCCAAACAAGCAAATCAACCAAGAAAGCTGCAACCAGAGCAACAACAAAGGCAGTGCGGCGAAACTACCGTAAATAGCGTTGTACTTGCTCACCCAAATCTGCCCGCTGATATAAATAAATTGGAACAACTGGAAGGCGCAACCAGCGATAAAGCCTGCCACCAACCCGTTCACGAACCTCACTTTCGTATTCGGCAGGGAGACGTACAGCCCCGTGAAAGCCAATGTCGTGATAATATAGGGCGCTATATGCAAGAACAACTCCATGAGCGGCGTAAAAAATAAGTATTGCCCCAAGAACGAGTTCTGCAAAGTAGACATGAAGATGGATAAACCGCTGGATGCCGTCATCAGCACCGGCAGCACGAGGAATAAGGCCAGATAATCGGATATCTTCCGGTACCACGGCCGGGATTTCTGGATCTGCCAGATATCGTTGAACGTATCCTCTACGGACGAGATCAAGTTGATCACCGTATAAAACAACAAAATCAAACCGACCCCGATGATCACTCCCCCCTGCGCCTGCGCCAGATAGCTCTCCACGAACTCAAACGCCTTGTTTAGCTCCATCTCGTGCCCGGGGAAATAATCGAACAACTCCTGCCGTACCGTCCCTTGGAAACCGAAGCCCTTAGCTATACCTAATAATACGGCCAGCAAAGGTACGATAGATAACAAGGTACTGTAGGTAAGCGCCGACGCCTTGGTTTGCAGGTTCTCGCTCTGGAAACCCCGCACGGCGAGTATGACCGTCTTGATGATATTGATATAAATCTCCTTCAGCCCACTAACTTCATTCTCGGTAATCCGCCAAATGTCGTAGGTTACGAAACGGATGGTTCGTGCTAATAATGCGCTGATCCGTTCTCCAATAGGTTTCTTTTCTTCCCGTGGCTTGTTTTTGGGCATATCGGCACATGATTTAATTGGCAAATAAAAAAAGCAGTCTGCCTATAAGCCGGGTCCTGTACCTCTTTGGAAAGAGGCGCCTGCCATTTATCTTGTCTTACCGTCGCCGGTAAGCTTTAGCGGTCTACCCCCCGGCATCGGACGAGCCATCCTACATGCGCCGGTATACATGACCTTACAACCCATAAGACGTACGGCATCCCGTATCGCTACGGGACCCGGTGAGCTCTTACCTCACCTTTTCACCCTTACCGGACGAGTCCGGCGGTTATTCTCTGTTACGTTACTCTACCCTCACGGACAGCTTCCCGTTAAGAAGTATGGTGCTCTGTGTTGCCCGGACTTTCCTCACACCCGAAGGTGAGCGACAGACCGGCAGACTGCGATAGGACAAAGATAGGTATTTTAGTTGACAGTTGACGGTCGGCGGTTGACAATTATTTTGGAGACGCATCGGAGAGATAGGATAACATTTTCTTTTTCAGCCGTAAACATATTCTGTCTCCTAGGTGTTTTTTATACGAACAGGGATTGTAGATTGCCAGTAACCGACTGTCATTTATCGATTGCCGACTGTCAGTTATCGCATGTCAACTGTCAATTCGTCTGCTGTTTAATTGTTAAAAAGGTACTTTGCAATACACAGTACTGTTAAGTGCGGTTAAGCCCCTGTGATGCCTCGTTAAAAGTGATAAAAAATACGATGGAAATGGAATATCCGCACAATTTTTGAGTTTTCTTTGCCGTAAAGAAACTGTTAAATTTAAGTGTTTAATTAAATAAGAAAAGTATGAAAAATATCTGGAAGAATGTGCTTGGTGTTGCTCTGATAGCAGCCATTAGTTCTGGTGCTGCGATCGGAACGAGTACTTACCTGATGAATAAGAATCAACGTCCGGTGGAGTTGGCCTCCGGAGTTGAGAATACCTTCAAGCAACCGTACCGATTGACGAATTATGGAACCGTGGCCGCCGAGAATATCGATTTCACTACGGCCGCCGAGAGCGCCATCCACGGGGTTGTCCATATCAAGGCCACGGCTAACGCGCAAGCCTCTAACGGGGACGGCGGTCAGCAGTATATGGACCCGTTCGAGTATTTCTTCGGCTTCGGTGGCCGTGGAGGGTTCCAACGTCCGCAACAGCAACCTCGTGTGGGCGCCGGCTCGGGTGTCATTATCTCTACGGATGGTTATATCATCACGAACAACCACGTGATCGACGGAGCCGATGAGCTGGAGGTTACCTTGAACGATAACCGGAAATTCCCGGCAAAGATTATAGGGGCTGATCCGACAACAGATATCGCCTTGATCAAGATCGAGGCAACCGACTTACCTACGATCCCCTTTGGTGATTCTGAGAAGTTGAAAGTAGGTGAGTGGGTGTTGGCGGTAGGTAACCCGTTTAACTTGACCTCTACCGTTACGGCAGGTATCGTGAGCGCTAAGAGCCGTGGTAACATCGGCGCCGGCGGCAAGGATCGTAGCAAGATCGAGTCGTTTATACAGACAGACGCCGCCGTGAACCCGGGTAACAGTGGTGGGGCGCTAGTGAACACGAAAGGCGAGTTAGTCGGTATCAATACCGCTATCTACTCCGAGACCGGTAACTTCGCCGGATACTCTTTCGCCGTGCCTATCAGCATCGCCGGTAAGGTGGCTAACGACTTGAAGCAATTTGGAACCGTGCAGCGTGCTGTATTAGGCGTATTGATACAAGACCCGCAATACGTGCCCGACGCTGAGAAAGAGAAAGTGAAAGTATTCGAGGGCGCTTACGTAGGTGGTTTCGCCGAGCGCAGCTCTGCTAAGGAAGCCGGAATCGAGAAGGGTGACGTGATTGTAGCCGTGAACGGCGTGAAGATCAAATCGTCTAGCGCTTTGCAAGAGCAGATCAGCAAATACCGTCCGGGCGACAAGGTAGAGTTGACGATCAACCGCAACGGTAGCACGAAGAAATTCACGGTAGAACTCCGTAATGCGCAAGGTAGCACCAAGGTCGTGAAGGGTGGTGACAGCGCAGAGGTTATGGGCGCAGCGTTCAAGGCTTTGAACGACGAGCAGAAACGTAAGTTAGGTGTAAGTTATGGTATCGAGGTCACCGGTCTGACCAGCGGCAAACTGAAAGACGCCGGTATAAAGAAAGGCTTCATTATCATGATTGTAAACAACCAGAAGATCTCTGCTCCGGAAGACTTGGAAAAGATTGTGGAAAGCATACTTCAAGGACGTACGGAAGATCAAGGCCTCTTCATTAAAGGCTTCTACCCGAACGGACGTACGAAGTACTATGCGATAGATCTTGCCGAATAAGATAAACAAGGACTGTAGTCTTATAGGTGTGAAAAGATTGTTAAAGGTTTTTAATTGGCTGGATGTGGGGTGCATCCAGCCAATTCTTTCAACAAAAATGGTTATCTTTGCACCCCGTATTCTCAATTAAACAAATTGAATGAGACAATTAAAGATCACAAAGTCCATTACCAACCGCGAAAGCGCTTCGCTGGATAAATATCTTCAAGAGATTGGTCGAGAAGATCTTATCACGGTAGAAGAGGAAGTGGAATTGGCACAGGCTATCAAAAGAGGAGACCGTAGGGCGTTAGAGAAATTGACCCGTGCGAATCTCCGTTTCGTCGTTTCTGTGGCTAAGCAATATCAGAACCAAGGTTTGAGTTTGCCCGACCTTATTAATGAGGGTAACTTAGGCTTGATCAAGGCTGCCGAGAAATTCGATGAGACGAGAGGTTTCAAGTTTATTTCCTATGCTGTATGGTGGATTCGCCAATCTATTCTGCAAGCTTTGGCAGAGCAGTCAAGAATCGTGCGTCTTCCGTTGAACCAAGTAGGCTCGCTGAACAAGATCAGCAAGGCCTTCTCCAAGTTCGAGCAGGAAAACGAGCGCAGACCGTCTCCAGAGGAACTTGCTGATGAGTTGGATATCCCGGTGGATAAGATTTCCGATACCTTGAAGGTGTCCGGACGTCATATTTCCGTGGATGCCCCGTTCGTGGAAGGCGAAGACAACAGCCTTTTGGATGTGCTTGTGAACGATGACGCTCCTATCGCGGACCGGTCGTTAATGAACGAGTCATTGGCTAAGGAAATTGATAGAGCGCTTGCTACACTGACCGAAAGAGAATGTGAGATAATCAAGATGTTTTTCGGTATTGGCTGTCAGGAAATGACATTGGAAGAGATTGGCGACAAATTTGGCCTCACTAGAGAGCGTGTCCGCCAGATCAAGGAAAAAGCAATCAGAAGATTAAGACAAGGAACTCGTAGCAAGCTTCTAAAATCGTATTTAGGCTAATTTAAGGAATTATTGAGTTGGCGAAGGCTCCGGTCCGAAAAGGATTGGGAGCCTTTATTTTTTTTCTTAACTTTGCCACTGGAATATAATACCATAAAAACTATATAAATGACTACAAGACGTAATTTCCTGAAAACAGGATCTATTTCCTTGGCCGGCCTGTTGGTTGGCGAGAAGGTATACTCCGCCGTGAGTACGCCCGACAATAAAAAGAGTTTTAGCACGATCGCCTCTAAGGTGACCGGCGATTACGCCAGCAAGCGCCCGGCTCCCGAGGCCCGTAAGTTTACCTCCAAGGCGGTAGAGGAGCAACTGAAGGCTTCCAAGGCCCGTATCAAGGACCCGAAGCTGGCTTGGATGTTCGAGAACTGCTACCCGAATACCTTGGACACGACCTGTGAGTTCAAGATGGTAGACGGCAAGCCGGATACGTTCGTGATCACCGGAGATATTCACGCCATGTGGTTGCGTGACTCCTCGGCGCAGGTTTACCCCTTCGTCACCTTGGCGAAGAAGGATAAGGACTTGCGGCAAATGCTGGTCGGAGCTATCAATCGCCAGACCGCCTGCATCCTGATCGATCCCTACGCTAACGGCTTCAACGAAGGCCCTACCGGGAGCGAGTGGGAGAGCGACCGCACGGAGATGAAGAAAGAGCTTCACGAGCGTAAATGGGAGATCGACTCGCTTTGCTACCCGATCCGCTTGGCGTATCATTATTGGAAAGAGATTGGCGATACCTCCGTATTCGACAACAAATGGGAGAAGGCAATGGAGGCCGTTTACCGTACCTTCCGTGAGCAACAGCGCAAGGATAGCCTCGGGCCGTACCGTTTCTCCCGTGTGACGGACCGCCAAGGCGATACCCTCTTGAACGATGGTTGGGGTAGCCCGGTGAACCCGGTGGGCCTAATCGTCTCTTCTTTCCGTCCTTCCGACGACGCTACGCTGTTCGGCTTCTTGGTACCATCGAACTTGTTCGCTATCACCTCGCTTCGCCAGGTGGCTGAGATTCTTCGTGTCGTAAGAAATAACACGGACTTGGCCGACCGTTGCGAGGCGTTGGCGGGTGAGGTAGAGGAGGCCGTGAAGAAATAAGCTATCGTGGAGCATCCGGAATTCGGTAAGGTATACGCCTTCGAGGTGGATGGTTACGGCAGCCGTGTTTTCATGGACGACGCTAACGTACCGAGCTTGCTGGCTTTGCCGTTCTTGGGTTGTGTGGACGTGAACGACCCGGTTTACCAGAATACCCGTCGCTTGGTGCTGAGCCCTTCCAACCCTTACTTCTTCAAGGGAAAGGCCGGCGAGGGCATCGGCGGTCCGCATATCGGTTTCAACTATATCTGGCCGATGAGCTTGATCATGCGTGCTACGACTTCCAACGACGAGAAGGAGATCCGGTATTGCATAGAGACGCTTCGTGATACAGACGGAGGCACGGGCTTCATGCACGAGTCTTTCCATAAGGACAATCCTTCCGATTACACCCGCTCGTGGTTCGCTTGGACGAATACTCTGTTTGGCGAGTTGATCGTGAAGCTGCAATCCGAAGGCAAGCTGAAAGACCTCCTCGGCTAATATCACCAAGGTTAATATCACCAATTGTAGAGACGGGACATGCCCCGTCTCTACAAGTCTGTAGCTGAGTGTATTTAGGCAAAATCAATCAAAACAACATAAATCTAAGCGGAATACATGAAAACAAATAAACTATTCATTCTGACAGGTCTGGCGGCGATAGCCTCCACCTCCTGTAGCCAAAAAGAGAATACGTCCGGGCAGCCCGCCAAGCCCATGAATATCCTTTACATCATGACGGACGATCACTCCTTCCAAACCATCAGCGCCTACGACAAGCGATACATCCAAACCCCCAACATCGACCGCATCGCAAACGAGGGCGTACGTTTCACCAATAGCTTCGTAGCCAACTCCATCAGTGGCCCCAGCCGTGCCTGCATGCTGACCGGCAAGCACAGCCACAAGAACGGCTTCATCGATAACGCCCATACCTTCGACGGTTCGCAGCAGACCTTCCCGAAGCTATTGCGTAAAGCTGGCTACCAAACCGCCATGATCGGTAAATGGCACCTCACCTCCGATCCCACCGGTTTCGATTACTGGAACATCCTCGTAGGCCAAGGCGATTACTATAACCCCATCTTCATCGATAACGGCGAGAAGCGTCAGATCGAAGGGTACGCCACGAACATCACGACCGATCTGGCTCTTGATTGGCTGGACAATAAACGAGACAAGAGCAAGCCTTTCTGCCTCCTGCTGCACCATAAGGCCCCGCACCGTACTTGGATGCCCGATACCTGCGACCTGCGTCTTTACGACGATGTGACCTTCCCGCTGCCCGAGAACTTCTACGACGATTACGCCGGCCGCATCGCCGCCTCGGAGCAGGAGATGAGCATCATCAAGGATATGGATATCGTATACGACTTGAAAATGGCCGATAAGGAGAACGAGATCCATTCCTCCAACGCCGATCTGGAGAAGTACGGCCGTGAGCTTTATAACCGCATGAATCCGGACCAGAAAGCCGCTTGGGACGCCTATTACGATCCGATCATCCAAGACTTCAAGGCGAAGAAACGCACGGGTAAGGAGCTGGCTGAGTGGAAATACCAGCGTTATATGCACGATTACCTTCGGGTGATCCATTCCGTGGATCGGAACATCGGTATCGTGCTCGATTATCTGGAGAAGAACGATTTGCTGGATAACACGTTGATCGTCTACACCTCCGACCAAGGATTCTACATGGGCGAGCATGGCTGGTTCGACAAGCGCTTCATGTATGAGGAATCCTTCCGCACCCCGTTGCTGATGCGTCTGCCGGGTGGCAAGAAGGGTGATATCCCGCAGCTCGTGCAGAATATTGATTACGCCCCCACTTTTTTGGAACTGGCCGGAGCCCCCATCCCAGCCGACATCCAAGGCGAGTCCTTGCTTCCCTTGCTGAAAGGCGAGCGGCCGGAGAACTGGCGTAACTCCCTTTACTATCATTACTACGAGTATCCCGCCGAGCATTCCGTGAAGCGTCATTACGGCATACGTGACGATCGTTATAAATTGATCCATTTCTACAACGACACCGACGTATGGGAGCTTTACGACCTCCAAGAAGATCCCCACGAGATGAATAACCTTTACGGTAAGCCCAGTTACGAGGCAGTGACGAAACGCATGCGAGACGAGCTTTATAAGCTGCAAAAACAATATGATGACCCCGTGGGAATACGCTTCAATGTGTCGGACTGATGAGAGCGGACATTCGTGTTCTGTTATCAGATTTTTTAATTAGTTGTGGATTAAGGTGTATAAAGGACTTGGAACTTGGGGGATGAGAAGTTGAGTCTTTGCGCTTGATGACTTAGCTCTTTGCGCTCTTTGATTTAAGTCATTGGCTTGAAGGAATTAAGTCTATCGTATGGCTCTTCTTTGCTTATGCGTGTATCGAATTAAAAAATGACTATAGGCAGGTTTCAAGTTTCAAGGTTTCATGAAACCTTTTTCTTCACACACACGGTGCGTACATTATATAGGTTTCAAATAAATCCCTTTATGTTTGTTATGCGGGATGGATAGCCTCGAAGAACTTGCGTAGCCACGACATGATGTTTTTACCCGAGGCGGACGGAGCGATCATGAGGAACTGTATTATATGTACTTGTGCGTGTGTGAGGAAAAGGGGTTCGTGAAACCTTGAAACTTGAAACCTATTTCCATGCCCATCCAGATATTGTCAACATCAGTACAGATAAATATATGTGCCTTTATCGTGTGCGTACATTAAAAGTAAGGATTGTTGAGCCATGAGAAAAAACTTGAAAAATAATGCCGAAAATGTTTGGAGGTTATGTTTTATAGCGTTACTTTTGCACCCGCATTCGAGAGAGAACGGCGATACCGAAATAATGAAACAAATTTTTCTTGAAAAAAGTTCTGAAATAATTTGGAAGTTTAAAATAAAAGTCCTTATCTTTGCATCCACGTTCGCAAAACGAAAGCGACAAAAGAGTTCTTTGAGAGATTTACATAATTC
>OHHN01001158.1_pt1 | contig 12244 bp, 10 predicted proteins | sample 1568131 | NCBI WGS metagenome assembly OHHN01 (sample SAMEA3879575, study PRJEB24766) | human gut metagenome | biome: human-associated habitat; feature: feces | place: USA | collected 1985/1987 | reverse complement strand
TTGGCTCAAATGTTTATTGTTTGAAAGGTTCCATTAAAACATCAGACAAAATGAACAAATTATTATTAATTACTATCTTGTTAATCATCTTTACCGGATGTCATGAAAATCAACAGTGGATGTCCAAAGAGAAATCAACCGCACGAAAGTCGGTTCTTGAAATGACCACCCGGTCCTATACGGCAGGTTCTTCAGTATTCACCGAAATTCTACCCGAAGGGTCCGAAATAGGATTATTTATAACCTATGGTAATCAAGACAGTTTATATAAAGGCGCATCTCTTTATAAAAACGTAAAATCAAAGGCTGTAGGCTCATCAAAAGGTTCTTTAAAATGGAAACAAACACCGCAGGTATTCCTCAGATCTAATCGACCAGTCATGATCTACGCTTACTCACCTTATAAAGTACAAATACCGTTAGATCCCACCTCCATACCGATCAAAATATCCCCAATCGCAGCGGAAACCCCCTTTTATAAATATGGGAGGCTCTCGCAAGGTCAAAAAGAGGTTAACCGTAAATCTCCGCTCGCGAAACTCTCCATGAATTACGCATTATCACTTCTCTCTTTCGAAATATATCAAGATTCGAACATTAACGGGCTATTCAAGCTAACCTCCATACAGATCGGTAACCGTGCGGGAGGTAATACCTTGCAGTATACCGGCACAATGGATATCGTAACCGGAAATATCAAAGGAACTCCCGGGGCACACAAGGCCACTTTACTTACAATAGATCCATCCGTAACTTTACGACATGCGAAAGCGGAGGAGCAAAATATCCGTATAGTCCCTACTTACTCTCCTATCCGGGAAAAAGAAGTTGAGGCGATCTTTACGATCAATGGAAGAACTTACAAATACATCATTCCGGAAGGCACCTGTTGGAATAAAGGATATAAATACTCATACAAATTCTACTTCGATGGTAAGGAGATTAAGTTTCACGACTTAGTTGCCTGCATTTGGATACCTAAGTTGAATAAAAAATAATTCTTTTTTTGCCTATTTTTGTAACAAACAAATCCCTTATCCCGTCTTCTTTGTGAAAGCCCCCACTCTAAGGCGCACGGACGAAGGGCGATCCAAAAACATAGTATTAACGAAAAAGTCAATTACAATGAAAAGATTACTAGCGTTACTGGCCATCCTCCTTATCAGCCAAGTAGGATACGGGCAGCAGAAGATGGATCAATTATTCAATGCTTTCCGGGGTGAAAGCGATGTTACTTCCGTAAACATCGGAAACATAACGATGAAGCTAGCCAGCCTGTTCACCGAGACAATGGGAGTAAACGGTATAGAGATCCTTGAATTTGATAATTGTGCCCAAGAGGTGAAAGACCGACTGTCTACCGCCATACGGAACCTGAGAGATCCTGATTACGAGACGATGGTCACGGCAAATGAAAGGGACAGTCGCACGAAAGTTCTTGTCAAAATAAAAGAGGATATGATCCGTGAACTGGTCATATTCACGACAGGAAGCGACAATGCGTTAATCCGTATCAAAGGAAAGATCAGCCCGTCCGATCTAGACCGGGTAATCAATGAGCACAAAACTGGAAATCATTAAGGGCGATACCGATGGACGTTGATGTTTTTAAACAACGGTTCCTTCCATTTCATCCTAAACTCTATCGAATCGCTTATGCCTTATTAGACAATAAAGCGGATGCGGAAGACATACTTCAAGATGCCTATTGCAAATTATGGAATAAAAGGGATGAGCTGGGAGACATCCAGAATCCGGAAGCATTTTCCATAACATTGGTCAAGAATCTTTGTCTGGATTTCCTGCGCTCGCCTAAAGCAAGCCGAAGAGACAATGAAGAGGCATTGGAGACCGTTCTATTAACGACCGACTCCTCGCCGGAAAAGGAACTGGAAGAAAAGGAGGATATCCGGCATATACAGGAACTGATCGAGCAGCTTCCCGAGAACCAGAGGCAGGTAATCCGCCTGCGTGGTATTGAGGATTGCTCCTATGAGGACATTGAACAGATTACGGGGCTTAGCTCCTCTAATATACGAACATTACTTTCCCGGGCACGCAAATTGATCCGGGAGAAACTAGAAAAAGCAAGTTGTCATGGATGATAAAAGGATAGATGAACTAATAAACAAGGCACTCCAAGAGGATCTAGCCTTACCGGAGGGACTTTCCGAAAGGCTGGAACGACGAATCGACTTCCTAGCCCAAGAAGAGGTATCTCCCCGAGTATCACGAAGACGTTCCTTCTATTGGATAAGCGGAATCGCCGCCGCTATTCTCGGCGCCCTATTCCTAATCTTCACGGAGACAAATCGTCCGGCTCCCACTATGGCCGATACCTTTACCGATCCTGAAGAGGCAGCTGTCGTAGCCCAAAATGCCTTGGCGTTCATGTCTAGGAATTTAAACAAAGGTCTCGGGCAGGTCAATGAAGCCAGTCAAGAGATCACAAAAATAAACAAGATCGTAAATAAACATTTAAATGATTAATACAATGAGACTCAAATATCTATATACAATACTGCTTCTCTGTTGCGTGAATATCTGTTTCGCTCAGAATAAGCTTTTCGACAAATATGCGGATATGGATGATGTTACTTCCGTATATATCTCCAAGAAGATGTTTCAGATGATGCCGGTCATGGAAACCGCCGGACTCAACCTTGCCAACCTGAAAGGGAAAATAGAATCCCTGCAAATACTCACCACCCAAAAAGCGGATTTAAGGGAACGAATGCGAGGGGAGTTCAAAGCCTTGATCGGAAAGGACCATGAGGAACTCATGCGAGTAAAAGACGGAAAGACCAAAGCCAATTTCTACGTCAAGCAACAAGGAGAACTGATACAGGAGTTGATCATGATAGCCGACATGGACGACGGGGGCTTCAGCGTCATGCAATTGTTAGGGCGTTTTACGCTCCAAGATGTGCAGGAAATTACCAGTGAGATCAACAAATAATAACAATGCCTATTCTAAGCCTCTTATAATGCCCATCGTAAGCTCTTTATAATGGGCATTATAAGAGGCTTAGAATAGGCATTGTAAGAAACATAGTATAATTCATTGTACCACAAGTTATTTCCCTGTAATAATCCGCTTAATCTCACTCAGTTTGTTCAAGGCTTCCAAGGGGGTAAGATTATTCACGTCCAAGTTCTTGATCTCATCCCGTACTTGGCTCAACACCGGATCATCCAACTGGAAGAAACTCAGCTGATACCCCTCGGCGGCAGAGGCGATCGCTTTTACAGGCTTACCCGTAATACCCTCCTGACGATTCTCGGACTCCAACTGCTTCAAGATCTCATTCGAACGCTTCACGATGCTCTTGGGCATACCGGCCATTTTCGCCACGTGGATACCAAAGCTATGCTCGCTTCCTCCCGGTATCAACTTACGCAAGAATATCACCTTATTCCCTACTTCCTTGACCGATACGTTATAATTCTTGATCCGCTTAAAGGCACGCTCCATCTCGTTCAGCTCGTGGTAATGGGTAGCGAACAGCGTCTTCGCCTTTGCGTTAGGGTGCTCATGGATATATTCCACGATCGCCCAAGCGATCGATATACCATCGTAGGTACTGGTACCCCGGCCTAACTCGTCGAACAGTACCAAACTCCGGGAAGTCATATTATTCAATATATCGGAGGCCTCATTCATCTCTACCATAAAAGTAGACTCACCCACCGAGATATTATCCGAGGCGCCTACACGGGTAAATATCTTATCCACGATACCGATATGGGCGCTCTCGGCCGGAACGAAGCAACCGATTTGCGCCATGAGCGTAATCAAGGCTGTCTGACGCAATAAGGCGGACTTACCGGCCATATTCGGACCCGTGATAATGATGATCTGTTGTTTCTCGTCATCCAGATAGACATCATTGGCGATATAAGGTTCTCCCAAGGGCAGTTGTTTCTCGATTACCGGGTGGCGACCTCCCTTTATGTCGATCTTGTCGGAATCACTCACGATCGGACGGATATACTTATTCGCCTCCGCGGCCTTGGCGAAAGATAAAAGGCAATCGATACGCCCGATCAAGTTCGCGTTCATCTGGATAGGCGGAATATACTCCGTCAAGGCCAATACCAGCTCATTGAAAAGGCGGGTCTCCAGAGCAAGGATATTTTCTTCCGCCCCTAATATCTTCTCCTCGTATTCCTTCAACTCCTCGGTAATATAGCGCTCGGCGTTCACCAAGGTCTGTTTACGGATCCAATTCGCCGGGACTTTATCCTTATGGGTATTACGTACCTCTATATAATAGCCGAAGACGTTGTTGAAAGCGATCTTCAAGCTTGGGATACCCGTCAATTCGATCTCGCGCTGCTGTACCTTCAACAAATAATCCTTGCCGGAATAAGCGATGGCACGCAAGTCATCCAATTCCTCGTTGACACCCTTCGCTATAATTCCTCCCTTATTGACCAAAGAAGGGGGATCGTTATTAATCTCTTTCTCAATCCGGTCGCGGATCAAGGCGCAAGCGTTTAATTGCTCCCCGATCCGGCATAAGCTGGGTTCCCCGCTCGCCATACATGCCTCCTTGATCGGCTCGATCGCACGAAGCGCGACCTTTAGCTGAACCACCTCACGAGGAGATACACGGCCGACAGCCACCTTGGAGATAATACGTTCCAAATCGCCGATCTGCTCCAACTGCGTATCCAGCAACTCCTTTGTCTCCGGTTCACGGAAGAAATAATCCACGACCTCTTGGCGTTCTTGGATCGGTTTTACATCCTTTAGCGGGAATAGTATCCACCGGCGAAGCATACGAGAGCCCATCGGCGAGATCGTCTTATCGATCACGTCTAACAAGCTTGTTCCCTCATCGTTCATCGTACCCACCAGTTCCAAGCTGCGTACCGTAAACTTATCCAAGCGGACGTATCGATCCTCCTCGATACGGGATAAAGCGGTGATATGGGAAATATGCGTATGCTGGGTCTGGTCCAGATAATACAGAATCGCCCCGGAAGCGATAATACCTAATTTCAAGTGTTGTACGCCAAAACCCTTCAAGTTCTTCGTCTCGAAATGCTTCAACAGGCGATCCTCGGCAGCCGAGGTCGTAAAGATCCAGTCATCCAGCTCAAAGATAAAGAAACGAGGACCGAAAGCCTCCTCGAAACGCTTCTTGTTTCCCCGTTCGATCAACACTTCCTTCGGGGAAAAATTATTGAGTAATTTGTCGATATAATCGATGGAACCCTCCGCTGTCATGAACTCGCCGGTAGAGATATCCAAGAAAGAAATACCACATACCTCTTTGGCGAAATGGATAGAGGCCAAGAAATTATTCTCTTTATGATTCAGTATATTATCATTGATGGAAACACCGGGAGTCACCAATTCCGTAATACCCCGCTTCACCAGTTTCTTCGTCAACTTAGGGTCTTCCAGCTGGTCGCAAATAGCCACACGCTTTCCGGCCCGCACCAACTTCGGCAGATAAGAATCCAAGGCATGATGTGGAAATCCCGCCATCTCAACATGCTGCCCTACGCCATTCGCACGTTTGGTCTGTACGATACCCAGTATTTCCGCGCCAATCACGGCGTCCTCGCCATACATCTCGTAAAAGTCTCCAACCCGGAATAAAAGGATAGCGTCCGGATGTTTCGCTTTTATATCGAAATACTGCTTCATCAAAGGGGTTTCCACAACTTTTGCCACGATAGTAATCTTTTAAATGCGTTTACGAATTAATCCGCACAAAGGTACTATTTTTTTTCTATCCGTTTACTTTCTTATAATCCGCTAGAAAAGTAGCCAGCCCACTATCCGTTAACGGGTGTTTCAATAAGCCTTTAATGGCGGACAAAGGACAAGTAGCCACATCCGCCCCGGCCTCCACGCATTGGATGATATGCTGGGTGCTACGGATAGAAGCCGCTAAAACTTGGGTATCATAATCATAATAATCATACATTTCCACGATCTTACGTACCAGCTCTATCCCGTCGCTGGCAATATCATCCAAACGCCCAACAAAGGGCGATACATACGTAGCCCCGGCCTTAGCCGCCAATAACGCCTGACCGACAGAGAAAACCAGCGTACAATTCGTACGGATGCCTTTTCTGGTGAAATATTTTATCGCTTTAATCCCCGCTTCGATACAAGGTACTTTAACGACTATATTGGGATGTAAAGCGGCCAACTCCTCCCCTTCTTTTATCATGCCCTCTAAGTCGGTAGCGATTACCTCGGCGCTTACATCCCCGCCCACGATCTCGCAAATTTCCAAATAGTGTTTCCGTTGATTTTCCACCCCCCGGATTCCCTCTTTCGCCATTAAGGACGGATTAGTCGTCACGCCATCCAATACTCCCAATTCATTCGCTTCCCGGATCTGGTCCAGATTCGCCGTGTCAATAAAAAACTTCATAGCTTTAAACTTTAATGTTACGTATTTGTATAACCCTTCTGATTCGCTATTAGTTCTAAATCAACCGTCTCAATCCCCTACTAATTCCATATACAAGTCGTTAAGCCGTTTGTGGAGATATAAAACAGCGTATTTTTCCGGGATAGGTATGCTTCTTGATACGATCTATGATCTTAGGGAGACGATCGAGAAGAAGATATATTTTATTTTACAGACAAAGTATATTTCCTATCGATCCATTCGGCCAATGAAATACCGCCCAATTCTTCGATAGTCTCTTTCCTTTTATAAGGTTTTAGTTGATGAATACGTTTCCAAATATCATTAAGCCAGACCTCATATCGGTTAGGCAACATAAGTTCTGGACGGAATTCCGATATATCTAAGTCTAAATCATCACTATTAAGAAGATAGTTCTTTATTAAAGTCGTAGATTCTAACAACTCACCAACCACATGCGGTAAAGGAAAAGGCAGAAGTTCATCATTCAGTTTCAATTGTTGGCCCCCTGCGGAAAAAGTGTCCCGCATATGAAAATTAACAACAGACCGGCGCGTACATAACCATAAGGCAGCATTCTCATAATTCCCACTCACTACTTCCGGGAATAAAATAAATATCTCCGCTTTTAGTCTCTTATTCCTTTCCGGATCCGCATATTCTCCATTATCCACCCACAGGCTTATATTCATATCCGTATGCTCCTCCAAACTTTCCTCAGCGGAAGTGCCCAACCACCAAGGCATAGCTTTCTTTTTGGCTTTAATGGCTTTTTCCCTATAATATTTTCGAACGATCTCTATAGAATCCGGAGCATTCCTTAATTGATCATAAGCAACTCCCATCTTACTAAAAATAGTCTGCTCTTTCGTTAATTCCATATTAATCAAATAACGGGGAGAATGGGTAACAGCTATATCGGAGAGACAATCCTCATAAGGACGGCACTTAAACTCCGCCGTCTTACCTCCCAGTTTACCGAAGAGCATATAGATATTTTCTACATTCTTATCACGTGTAGACTCCACGATGCTACTTCCCGTAGATGTCCAATGGTTCTCTTTTGTAGATTTTACCTCAACTCCATAATATTTCTCCGCGATAATATCCGGAAAATATTGGGCGGAAACCAAGCGTATCTCCTCCGCACGGAAAGGAGTTCTACCGCAAAGTTCTTTCATCACGTTCACTACTACATTTTCCAGTTCCTTACTCTTACAATCGCAATACGTACCCGGAATAGCAGCTGCTTTTTCATTCAAGTATGATTCCAGCATAAACATAAAATCCGCAAAAGCCTCATCCGCTTTTTCAAGATTTCTATTACGCACAGTAATAATATTCTCCTCTTCCATATTATCTCTTTTTAAAATACAACGGCCATAAAGTCTGTATGCGATTCGCTATATGATACGCTAATACTGGAGGAACCGCGTTACCGATCACCTTATAAGCGCCTGAGGCACTTAACTCAAAACGTGTACTGTTCTTTTTATGGGAGACAAACGTATAATCCGGCGGAAACGTCTGTATCAAAGCACATTCTCGAGGAGTTAAGCGACGTTCTTGTAAACCGGCGTCTAATTCTTCCGTAATAATGCCCCCATGCTCCCGGGATAAACGACGGTATTCTATATTTCCATGATGCTCGGAACGAATCGTCGGGCCAATATTATCCAGCGCAATCTCCTTTTGACCTTGACAATGAGCTCCCATATATTTCGCCTGTGAATAATACCGCTGGGATGGATCTTCTGTCCTATCCGGTTCCTCCAATCCTACAAATACATCCCGACAAACCACCGGTGGCAATAGTTTCTTATCTTCCACGGTGCAAGCATGTGTCGGACTCGGATAAGGATCGTAAGCTTTGGGTATCTTCTCCTCTTGAAGCGCTCTTAAAGCCTTAACCTTTAACGCAGACTTACGTATCCCGATAAAAATCACACGCTCTCTAGACTCCGGAACCCCATAATTGCCCGCATGTAAAACTTGAGGATCTAAAACAATATATCCATCCCCAGCCGCATGGGCGAAGTCTCTCTGAATAATACTTTTCACGTCTCCCAGATTCACCAGTCCCTTCACGTTCTCCGCGATAAATATCTTGGGTCTCGTAATATCGATCACCTGCTTCATCCAATAGTAAAGTTTACCCCTCGTCTCTTCCGAGGCCTCATCGTCCTCACGCAATTTCCCGGTATGATCCTTATTCGACTCAAATCCCAGACGTTTACCAGAGACACTGAAATCCTGGCAAGGAAAACCTCCCGTGACGACATCTATATTTTTAGGGAAGACTTTTTTCCCCGCTCGATGCTCTTTCACCAAGTCTACGATACTCTTTGTATTATAAACGTTTTTATCATATCCGAATCGATCCATATATTGAAGCCAAGCGGTTTGTGCCTCTTTCAATATATCATTCGCAAAGACCGTTCGAAAACGATTCTTCTGTAAACGAACCCAGTGTTCATCGATAACCTCTTGAACCCACGTACTTTGAGGAGATATAGACTTACGATGACATATAAAATCCCCCTCGAATCCTAAATCCATGCCCCCACATCCAGAGAACAGGGACAAGACCCGTAAGCTATCCAACGATTCAATATTCTTTCCACCTCTTTTCATTTCAGGTCCTTGCTATATACTATTTTTTATCAAAAGAATCGCAAATCTACAAAAATCACGGGAAAAGCACTAGAATTTATCAGTCTTTGCTCAAAACAATCTTATGCAGGAAATTGTCCTCATAATAATCTACCATATAGATTATCGAATTATCTTCTGTCGCACATCCAGTGTATAGGCCTCTTCCTTTGGGCAACGAATAACGAGCTACCGGATTCCCATCCCAATCGAATTGCTCCAGATACAAGGGATTCGTATCGTCCTTATCATTTTCTGATTCCCGGTAAGTGGCATAAACATACTTATCACTCGCAAAACAACTATAATAACAGATCGGATTATCCGGCGAAGAGGTAGTCCGTAAGGTTTTATCTCCGAATTGACACATCTTTACATGATTGCCGTCAAAGTCGAAGAAAGCGATCCGGTCATGATAGAGAAAAGCGAACGCCTCGCGCTTCCTAAAAAAACTATACCCCAACTGTCCCATATAAAAAAAGCCACTGGCATCTTTCGCAAAATGGAAAGGTACGGTTCCTTTCACCGTAGAATCATTCACGCTTACCCATCCTATTCCCATTCCATTATTTGAACCTAAAGTGACCTGCATCTTACCATCTCCTATATATAAAGGAGCACCGAATAAGACTCTGTTCCCTTGAATTTCATACAGTTGATCATACTCCTCCAACTCAAAAGCAGTAGATAAAGTAAAAAGCTGGTTATTATAGATATTCCATATATAACAAAGTTTATCTGTTTCCTTAGTAGGGATTACACGTATATCCATAAATTCATTTGGCCCTTCACCGAAAGGAGCCAACTGAGCTATCACCTTATAGTCGAGTAAAGAGACCACATGCAAAAGATAGGCTCCTTCTCTCATCTCAAGATGTTTAATAATAAGATAGTCTCCTTTGATAAACAATTCTATCTCCCTGTTCTCTATCATCAAATCAAGCGGAATTTTTTGGATAGAGCGGATCTCTCCTTTGGGGAAATCTGACTTTTTGAGTTGTATTACACTATTTTCAGTAAACTCAGGATACTCTATCCCACCAAGTTGAACTAAATTAACAACTTGAGAATTATTTGATTTCTCATGTCCACATCCTGCCAATAGCAGAATAATTACGGCAATAGCACTAAAAAAGGCAACAATACGCATATCCCTAACTATTATAATATTCTACTTTCAATCCTATTCCCCCGGTTCAAGGCCCGTGACTTACCAAATTATTCCAGAGTCAATACCTAAAGCTTTCATTTTTTTTGCATTAGCCTTATATTGAATAGTTTGTCAAAGATAGTTCTTAATCACGAAAGAGACAATATCGCAAACAAAAAATGCAAAAAGGCCTCAATAATTATTCAAAATTTATACATCATATACAAGCAAAAGCCATGCATAGAATTATCTCTCTACACATGGCTCTTTTTCACGTACTCTTTTCTTATAGGCAGTTATTCATCTTTGTTTTGGTTCCAAATAAAACATTATGTGTTTCTATATTTTATTATTCTATCATTTCAAAACAAAAGGAACATATACAGAGAGCATCAAATCCGAAAGATGTCCACGACGGCCATTAGCCGGTCCGTTATTGAAATGCTTCAAGGTATTGAAACAGCCATACTGATAAGAAAGGCCGAACTCACAATGCTTGCTTAAACGATATCCCACCTTCGCCATCACGGACAGATCAAACACGGCTTGTGGCTGTACATAAAGCGTAGGAGCGATACCGACACCTAAATGGAATTTCTTGGTAAAACGCCAATTCCAACTAGCGGCTACGGAGATAGGCATCACAAATTCATCAATCGTCTCAGTACCTCCCTTGAATATATGTGAACCATCTTCCATACCTTCGTAAGAAAGATAACGAGAAGACTTGACAGTTTCCATTTTTTGGAATCCCATCGTCATATCCAAGTCATAGAAGAATTTCTGTTCCGGAAGGAATCGGAAGCGATAACCGATCATACTATTCAATTTATAATCGTTCCGATAATCCAAATTCGATTTATCACCCCAAGTAGTTTGTTTCCAATCGTCCTGCAAAGGAAATCCAACACCGACACCTACTAATAAGCCATGCTCAACTTGAGCAAAGGCTGAAGTTGTTATTAACAATAATAAAAATAAAACTTTTTTCATCGTATTAATATTTATCCTTCTCTTAGTTTTATTGACGAATAACCCTTAAATGGAATGTCATCGGCTTTGATTTCCAAAGTTCCATTAAGTACCCAAAGAGGTGAATAGGCATTTTTACCACAAATACCTAAATTAATTGTATTTTTACCATAAGCTGCATATTTTAGTTTAAGAGGTTGGTCATTATAACTCAAAAATTGCCCGTTGCTAGGATTTGTAGCACCAAAACCTACACCAGACCCTTTCACTCTATAGTCTAAATACACATCTGCATGGTGTTTTTTCCACATCACCTTCTTTTTCTGACTAAGTATTTCACAACTTACTACTCGATATTCTTGATTAAATATCATCTGAGAACCTGCAAATTTAGGAATTGCTCTTGCTTTTACATAATCACCACCGGGTATTTGATATTTAATTTCAGCACAATTTATATCAGATTCAGTTGTGGCTCCATTACTACCATACAATGATATTCCTGATCCGAAATATTCCTCTAAAGATTCATACACAGAAGCATGCACAACACTATCTCCAATTAAAAACAATCCCTGCCTATTTACAAAAGGACTATACGTGGAACCTTTTAATTTATAATGCGCAATAAAATCTGTAGAATCATAAGGTTCAAACATGAAAATATCATCATATTTTTGTTTGAATTCTTTAATTTGATGAGCAGGCCAAGGTTGGCTAAGATCTTTCTCATAATTGTCTACAATAAGCTCCTGTTCTTGATCTGCTTCTTGCATAAGTTGCCATTGACTTACGAAACCAGCTCCCGAGAAAATATTATTTATCTCTTCTTCTGACATATCATTCATCTCCCAAAGCATCGCATTAAATACGGAATCATTCTTGAACTGAATACATTTATCTCCCGCATAATCTACAATTTGGAAATCTGCTTCACCAACAAAAGCCTTCGTTTGTAATCCTGTCGTTTCAGCAACCTTAATCAACTCCGCATCATTACTACATGACATCATTAATAAAGTACATACAGATGCTAAAAGCACTGTCTTTTTGTCCATACTTCTAA
>OHHN01001078.1_pt1 | contig 13345 bp, 7 predicted proteins | sample 1568131 | NCBI WGS metagenome assembly OHHN01 (sample SAMEA3879575, study PRJEB24766) | human gut metagenome | biome: human-associated habitat; feature: feces | place: USA | collected 1985/1987 | reverse complement strand
CAATACTACGCGGTCAAATATACCATCGCTACCACGCATAAAGGCGAAACTGCCTATCGCAAAGATAAAGAGCGCTAAAAAAGAACGGAACAGAGTCCAACGAAGTGCCTCCAGGTGGTCCCAGAAGGACATTTCTTCTTGTTCTAATTCTGCCATCTTTTACTTTTTATCGGTATCGTCTATCTTAATGTCGTCTTCTAATCCTTTTACACCGTCTTTGAAGTTTTTCACACCTTTACCGATACCTTTCATCAGTTCAGGTATTTTTTTACCACCGAAAAGTAACAAAACAATAATGGCAATGATGATAATCTCGCCAGTTCCTAAATTTCCAAGAAATAATAATTGATCCATGATATTGTATAAATTAGTCGTTAATATTCCTGTTATCGATGGGGCAAAGATACAATTTGTAATGAATAGTAGCCTCATTATTCCAAATTTATTACCTTTGCACCGTCTTAAAAAACTGAAATTAGAAAAAAATTAGAAAGATGAAAGCGTACGTATTTCCCGGTCAGGGGGCACAGTTCGTAGGTATGGGCAAAGACCTCTACGATAATAATCCTCTTGCTAAAGAGATGTTTGAGAAGGCTAACGAGATCCTTGGTTTCCGTATCACGGATTTAATGTTTGCCGGAACAGACGAGGATCTGAGACAAACCAAGGTTACTCAACCAGCGATCTTCTTACACTCTGTCATTCTCGCGAAAACATTAGGTGATCAATTCCAGCCGGATATGACCGCAGGTCACTCATTAGGAGAATTCTCTGCCTTGGTAGCTGCCGGAGCATTGTCTTTCGAGGACGGCTTGGTATTAGTTTCCAAACGTGCCATGGCTATGCAAAAGGCTTGCGAGGCAACTCCCTCTACAATGGCCGCCGTATTAGCCTTGCCGGACGCGACGGTTGAGGAAATTTGCGCAAGCATCAAGGACGAGGTAGTGGTTTGCGCTAACTATAATTGCCCGGGTCAATTGGTAATCTCCGGTTCTATCCCCGGTATCGATCAGGCTTGCGAGAAGTTATTGGCCGCAGGCGCTAAGCGTGCCTTGAAGTTGAAAGTAGGTGGAGCGTTCCATTCTCCATTGATGGAACCGGCTCGTACGGAGTTGGCTGCCGCTATCGAGGCTACGACGATCAATAAACCTTCTTGCCCGGTTTACCAGAACGTAAGCACGAAAGCCGAGACTTGCCCGGAAACAATTAAGGCTAACTTGATCGCACAGTTAACCGCCCCAGTACGTTGGACCCAAAGCGTACAAAACATGATCGCCGACGGTGCCACTCATTTCATCGAGTTAGGCCCGGGTGCCGTTCTTCAGGGATTGGTTAAAAAGATTAATAAGGAAATGACTACGGAAGGTATGCAATAATTTACCTTTCAATGTAATAGGATAAAAGTCCGAAAAGGATGGAGGGTGATTTCCCTCGTCTTTTCCGGACTTTTTTATATACGATGATGATTCGAAAAGATCTTGAATGCTAAACTAATCAAAGGCCAACGTTGTTTTATATTATAAACACAATTCAGAATATAGAAAATGGAAACAGTACAACAGAAAAATAGGATTATCCTACTTTGGCCGGATGGAGCGCCCACTAGTAATGGATTGGCCGGCGTAGAATTGGAAGATGCCCCGAATGCCATATCCAATATATCGAATCCTTCCCTATTGGTTTATCCGGCAACGAAGCCGAATGGCAAGGCGATCTTGATGTGTCCGGGTGGCGGACTTTCCAAGATTTCGATCGGACATGAGGGGCGTGATATGGCCGCATGGTTTAATGCGCAAGGTATTACTTATGCCGTATTGAAATACCGGATGCCGAACGGACATAGGGAAGTCCCTCTGGACGATGTTCGCCAAGGTCTCCGCATCCTCCGTAATTACTCGGAAGAGTGGAAGATTACGAAGGTCGGTGTCATGGGTGCCTCCATTGGCGGTTATATCGCCGGGCATGCCGCAATATTCGGGGTAGACGACGCACGTCCGGATTTCCAAATACTCCTTTATCCGGTTATCAGTATGCTACCTCATTTAACGCACCTTAAATCGAGGGAACGGCTATTAGGAGCGAACCCACGCATGAGGAAGAGGAAGCTTTCTCTCTGGAATTACACGTAAACTCACTGACACCTCCCGCTTTTATAGCGTTGGCTTCGGATGACGAGGCGGTTAGCCCGGAGAATAGCGTGCTTTATTATCTCGCTTTGCTAAAAAACAAGGTGTCCGCCTCCTTACATATTTACCCAAAAGGCGGCCATAGTTTTGGGTTCCGGGACAACTTCGTATACAAACGTCAATGGACTGACGAACTGGAGAAATGGCTAAGCACGATTGAGTAAATCTCAAAAAAACGGTGCCACACAAGTAAATGCGTGACACCAAAAAAGTATATATAAAACAGACCTAGCAGGTTCGCTATTTAGCGTTCCACCAAAGTGGAGTAGTCGTCAAGTCCGGGCCGCCCAAAAGCTGGAGAGCTTGCGCATAACCCACTTGATTATTCGTTTGGATATTCGCCGGATAACGATAACGTTTCGGGTAGAAATCCCAACGGCATTCCTTAGAGGTAGCGACCGTCAAAGGAACTTGATTAAATGGGTTGTAATCCTTCTCTACCGCTTGGTTCTCGAAGAAAGGAAGACCTAAACGACGATGATCGCTCCAAGCCTCTTCCGGCAACCAAGGAACTTGCGCTATATATTTCTGGGTGATAATCTTCGTCAGAGCGTCATTATTATAAGCGCCATTCCGGTAGATCGAGTTATGGGGATATTCATACGTACGGTTTTTTACCTCCTTCGTATAGGGGTCAGTATAACGGATCGTATACGATTTCGCCTCTGTCGTATGGTCGAAAGCGACGGAAGTACCTACACGGTTGTATTTCTGAGACGATAGGTAATCGCCGACTTGACTCAATAAGCCATGATACTCAAAACTAGCCGTAACACCAGACTCATAATTGGATTTAGCCGTTCCCGGAACTTTCCAGCCTTTCACCGCAGCCTCCGCCAATAAGAAGTAACTTTCCCACGGGCCGAAGAAGACACGCTTATTGGTGCTCATTCGATATTGTTTCGACATAGAGGGATAATTATAATTCTTACCTGTCAGCTCACTTACCAGACCGGCTTTCACGTCCCATTCTCCGGCGACCCAAGTGCCCCACGTATATTTCGGATCGATCGTCAACATATTCTGGGTATTATCCGCCGGATTCTTCAAGTGAACCGGCTTCACCTCGCTGGCCGCACCGATATAATCGGAATAAACCACGCCATCATCCCAGCCTACTACACTAAACAACTTCGGGGCACGGGGATCTACGTATTGAGGTATACCGTCGAAATAAAAACCGGCGCACGGATCATTCGTTGTCAGCGGGAAGTGCTGGTTCAAATACAAACCTTGATACTCGTACGGATTCTTCAAATGGCTTTTTAAGGAGTCCGGCAACGGAAATTCCTGTCCACCCAAACCAACTACCAAGTTTTTAAACGTCACAGACATCGCCTGCCCGTTCCAAGGACGAGACATCACGCTCGTCAGCTCATCCCAACCCTCTTTCTCCTGCACGGAAGCGATATCGGTTAGCTCGGAAATAAATGTCTTAGAGGCGGCATCCTCAAATTCCGCTTTCGCTAAGGCAGGATCGACAGCCGAGATACGCATCGCCAAACGCATACGCAAGGAGTTGGCGTACTTCTTCCATTTCGCAACATTTCCCGCATAGAAAGCATCCTCGTTAGCCATAGCGGACATATCCAAGGAGGGGTCCAACGCAGACTCAGCTTCCCGTAATTCTTTCAATATAAATTGATAGATAGCCTCTACACTATCGTACTCAGCCGGTACACCGGAGAAAGCGGCCAACGCAGGGATCGGCCCGAAACCGTCAGCTACTTCCGAGTTCAAGTAAGCACGCCAGATACGGGACATCTGGATCACGTTCTTATAATAAGGATAGGTATCCGCCTCGCCATTGGCAACCATCTGCTCTCCCAGCTGGATCGCTTTGGTCACTTGATTCAGCCAACCTACGGCGTAATCATTACTCAAGTAGATCGTACTATAATCATTGTTATCCGTACCGATCGTAAAACCACTTCCCCTATTGAAACGGGAAGCACGGTCCCAGTACAAGATAAAGATACGCTCGGCTATCTCTGGGTTCATCTGGTCTCCCATGATAGAGGCATTCAGGAACCATTGGGGCTTCACCTTATCCTCTCCCACAAGATTCGGGTCCTCATTGATCTCCTGAAAGTCATTACAGGAAGAAAGAAGAGCGGCCACCGATACCAGTCCGGTAAAAAGTATATTTCTTGTTTTCATCTTCATCATTTTTATCGTAATTCAAATTATCATGTATTCCATTAGAATCCCACGGTTACATTAAACGTATAGGAACGGCTGGTCGGCGCGGCTCCATTCTCGAATCCGGTAGCGTTGGTATTCGTGGCGGCAACGGACTCGGGGTCGATACCCGGCAAGTTATAATGGATCATCCAAACATTGTTACAAGTAGCGGATAGACGTACACGCTGGAAAGGCGTTTTCTTCAACATCTGTCGATTGAACTCGTAGCCAAAGGTGATATTACGCAAACGGACATTGGTGGCGCTATAGGTATAAACCTCTGGTAAACCATAATTTCCGGTAGACCCAATACGTTCCCAATAGTTCTGGGGAGTGACGGCGACCGTATTCTCCGCATAACCACTGCCCTGTTGAACCACGGTATTCAGTACCACGAATTCGGCACGATCACCATTCACCACTGTTCCGGCGGCGTTACCCCGGGTATACAGGTTGGAGGCTGTCGCCGAATAGATGCTACCACCGATACGGAAGTCAATCAAGAAGCTCAGGTTAAAACCTTTATAAGAGAAATTATTGGTCCAACCCATCATCCAATCCGGACTCTGGTTTCCTACTTTCGACTTCTCGGTAGAGATCAAAGGCAAACCGTCATCACCTACGACGATCTTTCCATAGTGAGGACTATTCTCATCGGTCACACGCATAAAGGTCTGCCCGTAGATCTCACCATAATAACCACCTACCGGAGCTACGATCTGGATAGCGTCGAACGTCTTTATATCATATAGATTCACGCCCTCGTATAATTCTTTGATCTTATTCCGGTTCAAGGAGAACTGCGCCGTAGAGCTCCAGCTCAATCCGGCGGGATTGTCTAGAATCGTACCGTTCAAGGAGATCTCCAAACCCTCGTTCTGAATGTTACCCGCGTTAATCTTACGGGAAGCATAGCCGGAGAACGGATCCATCGGTAAATCTAGTAACTGGCGGGTAGCGTTGGACTTATACCAAGCGGCATCCAAGCCTAACCGGTTATTGAAGAAACGGATATCGAAACCGGCTTCCCATGATTTAATCAACTCGCTACGTACGTCCGAGTCATAAAGTACCTTACCCGGTTTCGCTGTCGTATTCCCGTTGGGATCCTTGCCTACAGAGAAGAAGTTATATAATTGATACGGATCCAAATCGTTACCAACCTCGGCGAAGGAGGCACGTACCTTAGCGAAAGAGAACCAATCCGGCATGCTTCCGCCAATCTTCGGCAACATATCAGAGATCACCGCGGAGAAGCTGACAGACGGATAGAAATAAGAGCGGTTGGCTTTCGACATCGTAGACGACCAATCGTTACGTGCCGTAACATCCAAGAACAGATAACCATCCCAGTTCAACTGCAACGACCCGTACAAGGAATTCATACGACGGCGGATCAACTCGGAAGTGACTGTTGGCTTATTCACGCCATTATTCAGCGAGAACAAGTTCGGCACCAACAACTCTCCGGCAGAAGCGTTCATCTTATTACGCTGCTGGAGCATCAAGTTACCACCGAAAGTAACGAAGCCTCCCAGCCGATCGATCAAGTTATCCTTCCGGGCCGTAGCCAAGAAACTGAAGTTATTCTCATAGAAGGTCTCCGATCCCTCGGTATACAGACCTCTCGGACTGGTATTACCACCGGCATATACTTTCTCGCTCTTCGTCGTGGTATAATAATCCGTACCACCTCTCAACTCAATATCGAACCAATCGGTCGGGGCATATTTCAAGGAGATATTTCCTAACAAACGGTTACGGGTATCCTCGTTCTGGCGATAACGGGTCACCCAATAAGGGTTCTCCTGCGGATTCTTGGAGGCGTCATACCAAATCATATTGCCTTGCTCATCCACGTCATCCTCAAACTCACGGATATTCAAGGAACGAGGCAGGTTATAGATCGTATTGAAAGCGTTCGAGGGATTCACGCCCTGAATCGGGCGGTTATGTGCGTTTTGATTGATATAATTCACCTTGGCATCTACTTTCCACTTTTCCGCCTCATCCAAGAAAGTGGTGGCACGCAAGGTAATATTCGTCTTGTTTAGTTTTGAGCGTGGGGTGATGCTAGCATCGTCGGAACGGTTTACGGAGGCGAATACCGCCGTCCCCTTTATGTTCTGCTGGAAGCTGACACCCTCGTTAAAGGAGGTTCCGGTGCGGAAAAAAGCGTCGATATTATCATAAGTATGCAGGGGGATTTGATTGCCTCTCCAATCGGTTACCATTTGTCCCGTGGCTTTCGGTCCCCAGCTAAGGCGGGATTGGTTATCGTAAACGCCCACGGAGCCTTGTCCGAAGTCGTTCTGTAAATCAGGTTTCAGGAAAATCGTCTCGGCGGTGATACCGGCGTTGATCGTAATACCGAGGCCCTCGTTCTTACGTCCGGACTTGGTAGTGATCAAGATCACACCGTTACCGGCACGTGAGCCATAAAGGGCGGCGGCGGAAGCACCCTTCAATACCGTCATGGACTCGATATCTTCCGGGTTGATATCCGAAAGGCCGTTACCCATGTCCGCTCCGGAGTTACCCCATACATCATCCACGCCACCGGTGAAGTTATCCATCGGGGTACCGTCTACGACGATCAAGGGCTGGTTGCTACCCGTCAATGAGTTATTACCACGAAGTACGATCTTAGAGGACCCTCCTACGCCATTGCTTGAACGGACGATCTGCAAACCGGAAACCTTACCGGAAAGGGAGTTCGCCAAATTCGGCTCACGGGAGGCCAAGAGGTCGTCCCCTTTCAACTCCTGCATGGCATAGCCCAAGGCTTTCTTATCCCGTTTCATACCCAAGGCAGTCACCACCACCTCATCGAGTTTCTGGGTATCTTCCACGAGTTTAACCGTAATCTCGGACTGGCCGGTATATGGGATGTCTTGCGAGGTATAACCGATAAACGATATCTGTATGATATCCCCTTTCTTCACGTTATCCAAGGTAAAATGTCCGTCCAAGTCGGTCATAGTACCATTGGTAGTTCCTTTCACGATTACGGACGCCCCGGTAACGGGCCCTAAGGCATCCTCAACTATTCCCGACACCTTTGCGTTTTGCTGTGAAATGTCAACCCTCGGAATCCCGGACATAGGCGTGGCGTATAAGTTTCCCGAGAACCCAAGCGCCCCTACCAACAGGATTAAGCTGACTGGTCTGAATCTTTTCAACATAACTACTGTTTTTTGTTTATTTTTCTAGACAATGTTTTAGTTTTTGCGTCAACGAATGTCATTTATCCTGTATAAACATAAAAAGGGCAGATATGTTTTGAGTTTAACATATACAAGAGGAAACTAGAGAGAGACAGGGGGCACACTACGCCAGTGACGCTTACGTTAACAGCCTCTGATGACAAGCTTTTCAAGTAGACTTTATCGGGGAGTGACAAGTAAGCCAGGAGGGTCGTGAGTTTAGTGACAAGTGAGTTTAGGAATGCCCATTATAAGCTCCTTTCGACCGCAGTCGGCAGGGGCTTACGATGGGCATTGTTAGATGCTTATAATAGCGGTCGGCACAAATACACAAAAATAGCCCAAGGTGGAAGCATAATCCTTCACCTTGAGCTTTCATATAAATCAATGTTTAGCCCACCATAGCGGAGTAGAAATTAAATCAGCTCCACCCAATAGCTCAACAGCTTTCATATAACTATCCTTACTATTGATTTCCATATTCGCTGGATAGCGCAGACGTTCTTGATAGAATTCCCACTTACATTCCTTACAGTTAGCACGAGTAAGAGGCAACTCGTTACTAGAAACGTTATAATCTATCTCAACAGCTTGATTCTCAAAGAAAGGCAAACCTAAACGACGATGATCAGACCATGCCTCTAAAGGTAACCAAGGGACCTGTGCCAAGTATTTTTGCGAGATTATCTTTGCCAGCTTATCATTATTGACCGTACCATTCTTATAAATAGAATTTTTCGGATAAGTATAAGTAGTAGTCTTTTTCTCACCAGTATAACCATCTACATATTCAGCCGTATAAGACTTTGCTTCCGCCGTATGATCAAAAGCGACAGAAGTACCTACACGGTTATATTCCGTAGAACTCAAATAATCATTTAAGAACTCAGATACACCGTGATATTCAAAGCTAGCTGCTATACCAGCCTCATAATGAGATTTCGCACTACCAGACACGTTCCAACCATACAACGCTGCTTCAGCCAATAAAAACTCAGTTTCCCACGGACCAAACCATACACGCTTATTCGTACTTTCCCGATATATCTTGGATAAAGAGGGAAAAGTCTTGCTTGCTCCTGTCAACTCACTTGTTAACGCTGAGTATTTATCCCATTTTCCAGCAACCCAAGTATTCCAAGTATATTTCACGTTCAATTCCAAATATGTCTTGCCGTTGTCCTCTACATTTCCAGTAGCGGGATCTGCTAAACGAGCTTTATCAGCCAAACCGATATTCGAGAAATAAACAGTACCATCATCATATCCCGGAATATGAAACAACTTAGTAGCACGAGGATCAATCTTTGAAGGAAGAGCATCAAAGAAATAGCCTGCAGCCGGATCATTCGTAGAAACCGGTAAGTGTTTTTCTAATCGAAGGCCTAGATAATTACGAGCATCTTTCAATACCACATCCTCTTTTATCGCCGCAGGAACTTGGAAATCGATTCCTCCTAGGCCAATCATCATATTATTAATGGTGACCGAAATGGGTTGGGCATTCCAAGGACGAGACATCACACCATCAAGATCAGTCCAACCGCCTTTTTCTTGCACCTGAGCAATTTCATCTTGCGTAGTAATAAAATTATTCGTCGAAGCGGCATCCTCAAAAGCAGCCTTTGCTTTAGCTTGATCTACAGCAGATAAACGCATAGCGTAGCGCAAGCGTAATGAGTTCGCATACTTTATCCATTTAGAGGCATCACCATCATAGAAAGCATCCGTTTTCTCTGATGTAATAGCGCTCATATCCGCATTTACATCTATCTTGCCAGCGGCATCTTTCAATTCAGAAATAATAAAATCATAAATATCTTCTATACTCTTATATTCTACGATACCATCAAAAGCGTTTGCCGGAGGCACAGGACCAAAGTTATCAGCCAATTCAGAGATGACATAAGCCCGCCAAATACGAGACATCTGTAGCAAATTGTTCTCATAAGGATACTCCGGATTGGCGGCACGTTCCGTACCAATTTTCACGGCCATATTAACATTGTTCAGCCATCCCACTCCATAATCAACGCCAAAGTAGTCCGTATTATAATCATTATAATTCGCACCTGTAGCTAAACCACTACGACGTTCAAAACGAGCCGCACTTTTCCATTGATACACGAACACACGCTCTGCGATATGCGGGTTCTGCTGTGCCCCCATGATTGATTTATTCAGTAGATAAGATACTTTGATCGCACTTTCATCTACGGCATTCGGGTCTTTATTTATTTCCTCAAAGTCGTTACATGCAGTAAATAAAACGGCTAATGAAGCTAACCCTATTATTGTTCTTTTTAATGTTTTCATACTTAAAATCATCTTTCTTATTAGAAACCAACTGTTACATTAAATGTGAAAGAGCGAGAAGTCGGAGCTGCCCCATTCTCAAAACCAGTAGCATTGGAATTTGTAGCCGAAATAGATTCCGGATCAATACCTTCCAAATGATTTACAATCATCCAAACGTTATTCGCCACGAATGATACACGTACTTTCTGTAATGGGGTTTTCTCTAACCATTTTTTCTCAAAATCATAACCAACGGTAATATTACGTAGACGAATATTAGTAGCATCATATAAAAATGCCTCACCCACACCGATATTACCTCCGGCAGCACGTCCCCAGTACAATTCAGGAGTAACAGCATTAGAATTTGCCGTATAACCACCATTTCCATCAGAAGTCACTGAATTCGGAACTACAAATTCCTCACGGGTTCCATTTATAACGGTACCTGCGGCATTACCTGCCTTGTACAAATTAGCAGTGGTCGCTGAGTAAATATTTCCACCAATACGAGCATCAATCAAAAAGCTCAAAGAAATATTTTTATAAGAGAACGAGTTAGTCCATCCCAACATACAATCAGGCTGTTGATTCCCCAGATAATAATCATCTGAAGTAACTAATGGTAAACCTTGAGCATCTACAATAATTTTACCAGCATGTTCCCCACTTTCAACACGTTGGAATTTTTTACCATAAATATCGCCATAATAACTACCCGTACGGGCTACAATCTTTAAATCATCAAAAGTCTTGATGCCATATTCATTTACTCCTTCATACAAATCTATGATTTTATTTTTATTGAAGGAAGCATTCAATGTTGTTTCCCAATTTAAGCCTCTAGGATTCTGCAAAATAGTACCATAAAGCATTAATTCCACACCTGAATTTTGAATATTACCTGCATTGATCTTACGTTTGGAATAACCAGAAAATGGATCCATTGCCAAATCTAGCAATTGGCGGGTAGCATTAGATTTGTACCAAGCCGCATCAATACCTAATCGATTATTGAAAAACTTCAAATCAATACCGGCTTCCCAAGATTTAATCAACTCTGAACGTACAGAAGAATCATATAAAGTAGTTCCTAGAGCTGCAGTTGGGTTACCATTTGGATCTTTATCAACCTTGAATACAGTATACAATTGATATGGATCAAGGTCATTACCTACTTCCGCATAAGAAGCACGAACCTTAGCGAAACTCATCCATTCCGGCATTGTACCGCCAACCTTTTCCACCATATCTGAAATAACACCAGATAAGCTAACCGAAGGATAAAAATAAGATTGGTTTTCTTTACTCATAGTGGAAGACCAGTCATTACGAGCCGTAATATCCATAAACAGCCAGCCATCCCAGTTCATTTGCAAAGAACCGTAAATAGAATTCATCTTGCGCTGTACATCTTCAGATGTATGCGTCATATTATTCTTGTCAGCGGCATTAGACATCGCAAATAGATTCGGGATCAATAAATCACCCGTACCAGCCTCTAATTTCTTACGGCGTTGCATCATCAAGTTTCCACCCACGGTCACAAAACCACCAAACTTGCTAAAAAGGTTATCTTTCTTAAAGGTAGTCAAGAAACTATAGTTGTTCTCATAAAAAGTCTCCGACTTCTCAGAGTAACGCCCTTTCGGATTCACATTACCACCAGAATATACCTTATTTGTAGTCGTAGTCGTATAATAGTCCGTACCGCCTTTTAGCTCGAGGTTCCACCAGTCCGTTATCTTATAAGAAAGAGAAATTGTACCTAACAAACGATTACGAGAGTCTTGATTTGTTCTATAATCTTTAATCCAATACGGATTTTCTTGGGGAGTACTCTCGGTATCCCACCAAATCATATTTCCATTTTTGTCCAAACAGTTCTCCAGATCCCTAATATCCAGCGATCGTGGTAAATTATAGATCGTACTAAAGGCATTCGATTGGTTAATACCTTGGATTGGACGATTCTTTGCGTTATTATTTAAATAGTTGGCTTTTGCATCTAATTTCCATCTTTTATCCGGACCGAACTCGCTTGTTCCACGCAAAGTAAGAGACGTTTTATTTAATGATGCACCCGGAACGATGCCCTTATCATCAGAGCGATTAATTGAGGCGAATACCGCCGTCCCATCATAGCTCTGCTGAAAAGATACACCTTCATTGAATGAAGTTCCTTTCTGGAAATAAGCATCTATATTATCATAAGTATACATCTGGACTTTCTGCCCATCCCAGCGATCAATTGTTACGGAACCATCGGCAACAGGCCCCCAGCTTGAACGGTCTTTCACATTATATATGCCATTTGTACCCTGACCATACGTATTCTGTAATTCTGGTTTCAAAAACATGCTTTCCACTGTAACTCCGGCATTTACAGTAATACCTAATCCACTTTGCTTTTTACCCGATTTCGTCGTAATCAAAATTACGCCATTACCTGCACGAGAACCATATAACGCAGCGGCTGAAGCTCCTTTCAACACGTTCATGGATTCGATATCTTCCGGGTTGATATCTGACAAACCATTACCCATATCCACGCCGCTATTACCCCAAGCATCATCAACTCCTCCAGTAAAGTTATCCATTGGAATACCATCGACAACAATCAACGGCTGATTAGATCCAGTTAATGAATTATTACCACGCAATACAATTTTTGAAGAACCGCCAGGGCCACTACTAGAACGAACTACCTGCAAACCCGATACTTTACCAGATAACGCATTCGCAATATTACTTTCCCGTGCATTTACAAGTTCGTCTCCTTTCAATTCTTGCGTAGCATATCCCAACGCTTTCTTCTCACGCTTGATACCCAAGGCCGTAACCACGACCTCATCCAATTTCTGGGTGTCTTCCGCTAATTTGATAACGCCTACCGGCTTACCGGTATACGTAAGCTCCATGGTGGAGTAACCAATGAATGAGATTTGGATTACATCACCATTCTTGACGCCATCCAAGGTGAAATTACCGTCCATATCGGTAATCGTTCCATTAGACGTTCCTTTCACGACAACAGACGCTCCGGTCACTGGGCCGAAATCATCTTCCACTGTACCTGTTACTTTCCCGTTTTGCTGGGAGATAGAGGTACCTTGCTCAACAGGTGCGATGTTGGCATACATGCTTCCCGAGAAGCATAACGCACCCGCACATAAAATTAAGCTGACAGGTTTAAAGTTTTTCAACATAACTGATGGTTTTATTGATAAATAATTAGACAATGTCTTGGCGAAACATTTGTCTTTTAAAATTATTCACATACATACACTCACTCCTGAGTTCTAGCGTAATTAAGTTCAAATAAAAAATGGGCTAACTATCGGAGTCCTACATGAACTTTTCTTAAGTAGAAGTTGTTTTATTTAGTTGGCGCCAAAATACCTAGCACATTTTATATCGGAGGCAAAGATATGAAATATTCATTACATTGTGTTATTATAATTAAATAAA
>OHHN01001050.1_pt1 | contig 13628 bp, 6 predicted proteins | sample 1568131 | NCBI WGS metagenome assembly OHHN01 (sample SAMEA3879575, study PRJEB24766) | human gut metagenome | biome: human-associated habitat; feature: feces | place: USA | collected 1985/1987 | reverse complement strand
CAGTACACGAGATTGCCCACAGCAAGCTCCATGACCCTAAAAAATATGAAATGCTACCGTCATGGAAGGTTGTGCTGGAGAGTGAAGGTGGAACCAAGCATGATTTCAAGCTGGATTTTGCCACAGAAAAAGAAGCCGAACAGTTTGCTTCTGATATGGATTGGCGCTATGTGGACGAAAATCAGTTTGAATGGCGTCTTGCAGTTGAGGAAGATGCAACCGCAGAAAAACAGGTAATCAAAAACCGTCACACGGAAGAAGTGGAGGCTGAAAGCATCTCCTATGCGGTCTGCAAGTATTTTGGCATCGAGACCGGAGAAAACAGCTTCGGCTATATTGCAAGCTGGAGTCAGGGCAAGGAACTGAAAGAGCTGAGAGCCAGTTTGGAGACCATCAACAAAACCTCCGGCACTTTGATCTCCGACATTGAGCGCCACTATAAGGAAATCTGCAAAGAGCGCGGAATCGACCCTCATGCAAAGGCAGAGCCGGAAACCGCCCCGATAGAGCAGCCAACCAGCAATCTGACTTACTATGTAGCAGAGTGCATGGAATTTCCAAACCTCGGAGAATACCACGATAACTTGTCTTTGGAGGAAGCAATCCGCATTTATCAGGAGATTCCGGCAGAACGAATGAACGGGATCAAGGGCATTGGTTTTGAGCTGAAAGACGGAAGCGACTATGAAGGACCTTTTCCGATTTTGACCGGCCAGACCATTGACCTGGACACCATCCAGGCAATCGACTATTACCGTGATAATCCTCTGGTGCAAAAAGCGGTAAAGGAACTGGCTGCGGCAATGCCGGAAATGGAAGTGCTGGGGGCGGACGCCAATCAGCAGGAGGCTTTGTTTCTGATCGACAATGCCACCTATCTTCATATCCAGTCCTGTGACAGCGGCTGGGACTATACCCTTTACGATGCCGCATCCATGAAAGAGCTGGATGGTGGTCAGCTGGATATGCCGGAGATTTCCCGCATGAAGGCAGTTCTCCAGATTTGTGATGACAACGATTTGGGCAGAGACTCGGTAAAATACGCACCGTTGTCCATGATTGAGACCTTGCAGGAAGCTGCCTACCAGCAGATGCAGGCAGAGGTCAGTCAGATGGCTGCTTCTTCCCAGCTGCCGGAAGCACAGGAGCAGGCACTGGATGAATACCCCATGCCGGATGAGCAGGTCTCCACACCGGATATGCAGGAATACGGCTACTCCTATGATGGGATGCTCCCTGTTACCAGAGAACGGGCGCTGGAACTGGATGCCGCCGGTTTGACTGTCTATGTGCTGCATGAGGACAATACGGAGAGCATGGTGTTTGACCCGCAGGAAATCATGGATCATGGCGGTCTTTTTGGCGTGGACCGTGAGGAATGGGAGAAAAGCCCTCAGTTCCACGAAAAGGTCATGGAGCGTCAGGAACATCAGCAGGAACGAGAACAGGCATTTCTCTCCCAGAACAGAAACTGCTTTGCCATCTACCAGGTGAGCCGTGACGATCCGCAGAATGTGCGCTTTATGAATCTGGATTGGTTAAAGTCCCATGACATTTCCATAGACCGCAGCAATTATGACCTCATTTACACAGCTCCGCTAAGTGCGTCTGGCACTGTGCCGGAGCAGTTGGAAAAACTCTATCAGCAATTCAATCTGGAAAAACCCGTAGACTTTCACAGTCCCTCCATGAGCGTCAGCGACATCGTTGCGATCAAACAGGACGGTAAGGTATCCTGTCATTACTGCGACAGCGTTGGTTTTACCCAGATCCCCGGATTCCTGCCGGAAAATCCGCTGAAAAATGCAGAGATGGCCGTAGAGGACGATTACGGCATGATCGACGGCATCATCAACAATGGCGCAAAAGAGCCTACGGTGGCAGAGCTGGAACAGCAGGCCCGAAGCGGTCAGCCCATTTCCCTGATGGATCTGGCTGCCGCTGCCCATCGGGAGGAACGGGAAAAGAAAAAGTCCGTCATGGAGCAGCTGAAAAGCCAGCCCAAGGCAGAACACAAAAAGATAGCGCCAAAAAAGAGTGCGGAAAGGGAGATTTGATATGGGAAACTTTACTTTTGAGGAAATGAACCTGATGTGCATTTACAATACCGGCAGCCGCACCGGACTGATCGACAGCCTGCGTGAGATGCGCGGCGAGCTGGCCCCGGAGGAAACCGAGCTGCGGGAGTTGACAGACAGCGCACTGGGCAAGCTCCAGACCATGAGTGATGCCGAGTTTGCCGAGCTGGAGTTGTACCCGGATTTTGACCAGTAAACACCATAGTCGCAGGGATGAGGTGGCAATATGCCACCCCACCTTTTTACCCCAAAACTGAAAGGAGGACAGAACACTATGCCAACCAAAGCTGAACTATATGCACAGATGGCGGAGAAGGTGACAACGCAGCTCACGGGGAGCTGGCAGGAATGGGCAGGGTTTCTCACCACTGCTTCCCGCCTTTACAAATACCCGTTCCATGAGCAGCTGATGATCTACGCCCAGCGACCGGACGCCACCGCCTGTGCAGAGTACGATTTGTGGAATGAAAAGATGGGCCGGTATGTAAGGCGCGGTTCCAAGGGAATCGCTCTGGTGGACGATTCCGGGGACAGGCCCCGCCTGCGCTATGTCTTTGACATTTCCGACACCGGAACCCGTGAACATTCCCGCACTCCCTGGCTGTGGCAGCTGGAGGAGCGCCATTTGGATTCGGTGCAGGCCATGCTTGAGCGCACCTATGATGTTTCCGGTGATGACCTTGCCGGACAGCTCACCGAGGTAGCCGGAAAACTGGCTGAGGAATACTGGACGGAGCATCAGCAGGACTTCTTCTATATCGTTGACGGTTCCTTTTTGGAGGAATATGATGAGTATAACATCGGAGTGCAGTTTAAGGCAGCCGCCACCGTCAGCATCACTTACGCTTTGATGTCCCGCTGTGGACTGGAGCCGGAACGCTACTTCGACCACGAAGATTTCATGGCGATCTTTGATTTCAACACCCCGTCCACCATCGGGGCGCTGGGAACAGCGGTCAGCCAGATCAACCAGCAGGTGCTGCGGCAGATCGGCGTCACCGTCCGAAATGCAGAGCGCGAAGCCAACCAAGAAAGGAGCAAACAAGATGAACAATCCCATGACCTATATCCAGAACGGAGACTATCTGATTCCCGACCTGAAGCTGAGCCAGCAGCCGGAGAAACCCCTGGGCAAGTACGGCAGGATGAGGAAAACCTACCTGAAGGAACACCGTCCCATCCTCTACAACCAGATGTTGCTGAGCGAGAAGCTGTACCCGCACCTTCTGGAGATCGACGAGACCGCCCAGAGCAGACTGGAGCAGATGATGCCCCAGCTGGCGAAGGAAGCGGGAGCCACCGAGGAACTGAAAGCCAGCGATCCCATGAAGTGGGTGGGGCTGATGAACACCTGCAAAGCCCAGGCCGAGGAGATTCTGATGGCGGAGCTTATCAACAGCTGACCCTAAACCTGTTCCTCTCCGAAGCGGAACAGATCCAATCCATAGATGAAGCAGAGAATGTAGCGCATACATCCTCTGCTTTTTCTTTTGCCCAAAATGACATCGACCATGTGCTGCGTTTGGGCGGCAATACAGACCGCCAGAGGGAGCGTGTGGTTGCAGCCTTTGAAAAGCAGAAAACCACCGCTGAGATTGCCGAGATACTGAAAACGCTGTACCACGGCGGTAACGGCCTTGGCAGTGTGAGCGCATGGTATGCCGAGGATGGTATCCATCTTTCCCATGGGAAGTCTGTCCGTTATGACAGGTCTGCCCAGGTCATTTCCTGGGAGAGCGCCGCAGAGCGTATCGGGGAGCTTTTGGAGAGCGGCCAGTTTGCCTCCAATGTGGAGCTTACAGAAGCGGCAGGCTATGAACGCTCCCTCCTCTCGGAAAAGCTCTGGCATCTGTATCACGATCTCAGTGAGGACGCCAGAAAAGCCGGATATTTGTCCTGCCTGTCAGAGATCAAAGGCAATGGGTTCCCGGAGGAGACCCACCGCCTGACGGAGCAGCTGAGTGAACCGGCTTTCCGCCAGACCCTCAAGGAAGAATACGCCGCCTTCTGGACTGCCTATCAGCAGGACCGTGACCTGTTGCGTTTTCACTATCACAGACCAAGGGAGATCTGGGAGAACCTGAAGGACCTTGACCTGCCACGCAGGACCTTTTCTTCAGACCTTTCCCAAGTGCCAACCGTCCAGCACTTCATTACCGAGGATGAGATCGACGCCGCCATGACCGGCGGCAGCAGTTTCGCCGGAGGAAAAGGCCGTATCTATGCGTTCTTCATGGAAAACCATACGGATAAGGAAAAAGTGAGATTCCTCAAAGACGAGTATGGCATTGGCGGACGCTCTCATGCCCTGTCCGGCGCAACACACAGCGGCGAAGATCACGACGGGAAAGGGTTGCACTATAAAAAGCAGGACTGCCCGGATGTTCACTTGAACTGGGAAAAGGTTGCCAAGCGCATTACCTCTCTTGTCCAGAAAGGCCGCTATCTTACCGAACAGGAACAGGCGCAGTATGACAAAATCCAGGCTGAAAAGGAACTGGCCGAAGAAGATGCCATCCAAGCCCAGCAGCCGGAGGTGGAGGAAGAAACGCCAAAGCCTACCCTTCGGGAGCAGTTTGAGCAGTATAAGCCTGTGGTGACTGCCGCTATTTCCGAGGATGCCGCATACCGCAATGCCTGCGGTCATTCTGACTGTGAAAATGCTGTCATCGAGGGCAATGCCGCTGTGCGCCGTGCGGTTCTTGGTTCTAAGGATATGGAGCTGATCCGACTCTATTCGGATGTGCCGGAGTTCCGTCAGCGTCTGCACCGGGAAGTGATCGACGAGACCTATCCAAAGCTCCATGAGCTTCTGCGCCCTCTTTCTCAGGAAGATATTGATACTGCCCTTTGCTCATGGAACGGCAATATCGAGAGTAAACACGCTGTTGTCCGCTATATGAAAGACCATGCAAGAGAAAAAGATACCGCCGCATGGCTGGCTCAGGAATACGGCGGCAGTAACAGCAACAGCCTGTTCGTTGTCCGTGCCGGCAGCCCGGAGGAAACGCAGCTGCCCTGGCCGAAGGTACAGCGCCGGATTGCCCAGCTCATTCAGGAGGACCGGTTCTATACCGAAGAAGAACAGGACCGTTTTGACGACATCGACCCAATCGCCATCCGGGAAGCTCTGGGGGAAAGAGGAATCGTCAACGGACAGGTGGCAGACCCGGAAAAACTGGACAATGACCCATTTATCCAACAGGTGGTGTCGGATGTAGAGCAGATCGCAGATGCCGAGACAGAGCAGACTTCCGAAGTTTCCATTTCCGATGAGGAATATGATGCAGTTCGCCGCCCGACTCCGCAAAGAACCTCCTATGACCCTGCCGCCCCAGTCTATGCCGTGGGCGATAGCGTGTATATCGAGGATGACGCCTATCAGATCACCGAGCTGCGGGAGGACACCGTACAGCTTCTGCCCACCGGGATGGTATATCCCATCTACCGGGCAGAGCGCAAAGAACAGTTCGAGCAGCTGCTTCGGGCAGACCGCCGCAATGCTTACTATACCGAGTTTCTTCCCATTGACCCGGACAAGGCAGATCAGGATCTGCGGGATGTATTGGCCCATGGACTGATGGATGAAGCGGATAAAAAGCAGCTTTCCACGCTGCTGCAATCCGGCAGGAGCAACAGTGAGATCGCTTACTGGCTGAGCAGAGCCTATTCCGGTGAGATCGAGACGCTGAATCTGGAGACCGGCGATATTGCCGATTACCGTACCACGGCACAGGGCATAGAACTGGAAGTCATGGATGCAGAGGAAAAGCGTCTGGCTATGCTGTATTTCCGCTGGGATGAGGTTGCGCCTTTGCTGCGCGGGATGTATGCCCGTCAGCTGGATGGCTTTGGACAAGAACAGCCCCAACCGGCTACCGAATCCCCGACCTTCCATTCCGAGACCATGGCCGTCTATCCGGGCGATAAGAACAATCTGCCTTATGATGTGGTGGTGGAACGGCTGCATATCGAGGAGCCGGAGCCACCAGCCCCTGTGACTGAGCCGGAGAAAACCTTTGAGGAAGTGCTGGACGAACACCCGGTTTCCATTCAGGTCAATGGCCAGTGGCAGACCTTTCCCAATGCCAAAGCTGCCGAGGAAGCATCTTATGAGGAATACAAGGCTAACCTGCGCCGCAATGCAAAAAACTTCCGCATTACAGATGAGCATTTGGGTGAGGGCGGTCCGAAAGCCAAGTTCCAGGCAAATGTCAATGCGATTCGTTTGCTGAAAGAGCTGGAAGCTGCCGGACAGCAGGCAAGCCCCGAACAGCAGGAGGTTCTTTCTCGATACGTGGGCTGGGGCGGTCTCTCTGATGCGTTTGACCCGGAGAAACCGGCATGGGCTTTAGAGTATGCCCAGCTGAAAGAGCTGCTGACCCCGGAGGAATATGCCGCCGCCAGAAGCTCTACCCTCAACGCCCATTACACCAGCCCTACGGTCATTCAGGCCATCTATGAAGCGGTGGACCGTATGGGATTTGAGACCGGAAATATTCTGGAGCCATCTATGGGTGTGGGCAATTTCTTCGGTATGCTGCCGGAGGAAATGCGAAACAGCCGTCTGTACGGCGTGGAGCTGGACCCTGTTTCCGGGCGCATCGCAAAGCAGCTCTATCCCAAGGCGGACATCACAGTAGGCGGCTTTGAGACCACCGATAGGCGTGACTTCTTTGACCTTGCCATCGGCAATGTGCCTTTCGGTCAGTATCAGGTCAACGACAAAGCCTACAACAAGCTGAATTTCAACATTCATAATTACTTTTTCGCCAAAGCAATGGATCAGGTGCGTCCCGGCGGTGTGGTAGCTTTTGTGACCTCTCGATATACCATGGACGCCAAGGATTCCACCGTGCGCCGCTATCTTGCCCAGCGTGCCGAGCTGCTGGGAGCTATCCGTCTGCCTAATGACGCGTTCAAAAAGAATGCCGGTGCCGAGGTGGTATCGGACATCATCTTCCTCCAAAAGCGGGACCGCCCGTTGGACATCGTGCCGGAATGGACCCAGACCGGACAGACGGAGGACGGGTTTGCCATCAACCGGTATTTTATCGACCACCCGGAAATGGTGCTGGGCAGACAGGAGCCGGTAAGCACTGCTCATGGTATGGACTACACCGTGAACCCTATCGAGGGACTGGAGCTTTCCGACCAGCTGCATGATGCGGTGAAGTATATTCATGGCACTTATCAGGAGGCAGAGCTGCCGGAGCTGGGCGAAGGCGAAGCTATTGACACCTCCATTCCTGCCGATCCTAATGTGAAGAACTATTCCTATGCCATTGTAGACGGGCAGGTGTACTACCGGGAAAACAGCCGTATGGTGCGCCCTGACCTCAACGCCACCGCCGAAGCCCGTGTAAAAGGTCTTGTGGGACTGCGTGATTGTGTGCAGGAACTGATCGACCTTCAGATGGATGCAGCGGTTCCGGACAGCACCATTCGGGAGAAGCAGGCGGAACTGAACAGCCTCTATGACAGCTTTTCTGCCAAATACGGTCTCATCAATGACCGTGCAAACCGTCTGGCCTATGCAGACGATTCTTCCTATTACCTGCTCTGTGCGCTGGAAGTCATCGATGAGGACGGGAAACTGGAACGTAAGGCAGATATGTTCACCAAGCGGACCATCAAGCCCCATCAGGCGGTGGCTGTGGTGGATACGGCAAGTGAAGCACTGGCGGTGTCCATCTCGGAAAAAGCCTGCGTGGATATGGACTATATGAGCCAGCTTACCGGAAAAACAAAAGAAGAACTGGCCGGAGAGCTGCAAGGCGTAATCTTCCGTGTACCGGGACAGTTGGAGCAGGACGGAACGCCCCATTATGTGACTGCTGATGAATACCTCTCTGGCAATGTACGCCGCAAACTGCGTCAGGCGCAGCGGGCGGCACAGCAGGACCCGGTTTATGCAGTCAATGTGGAAGCTCTTACCGCCGCCCAGCCCAAAGACCTGGATGCGTCGGAGATCGAGGTGCGTCTGGGCGCTACCTGGATCGACAAGGAATATATCCAGCAGTTTATGTATGAGACCTTTAATACCCCGTTTTATCTCCAACGCAGTATCGAGGTCAACTATTCGTCCTTTACCGCTGAATGGCAGATCAAGGGAAAATCTTCTGTATCCTACAACGATGTGGCAGCTTATACCACCTATGGGACCAGCCGCGCCAACGCCTACAAGATTCTGGAGGATTCCTTAAACCTGCGGGATGTCCGCATCTATGACACCATAGAGGACGCAGACGGAAAAGAGCGCCGCGTGCTGAATGCCAAGGAGACCACCCTGGCGGCTCAAAAACAGCAGGCGATCCGGGAAGCCTTTAGGGACTGGATCTGGAGAGACCCGGAGCGCCGCCAGACTTTGGTGAGCCAGTACAACGAGGAAATGAACTCTACCCGTCCCCGTGAATATGATGGCAGCCACATCACTTTTGGAGGCATGAACCCGGCCATTACCCTGCGGGAACACCAGAAAAGCGCCATTGCCCATGTGCTGTATGGAGGAAATACCCTGTTGGCACATGAAGTAGGCGCAGGCAAAACTTTTGAAATGGTAGCTGCTTCGATGGAAGCCAAACGCCTGGGACTGTGCCAGAAATCTCTCTTTGTGGTTCCAAACCATCTGACCGAGCAGTGGGCGTCGGAGTTTCTGCGTCTCTATCCTTCCGCCAATATCTTAGTCACCACCAAAAAGGACTTTGAGACCCATAACCGCAAGAAGTTCTGCGCCCGTATTGCGACCGGTGACTACGACGCCATCATCATGGGACACAGCCAGTTTGAGCGTATCCCCATCAGCCGGGAGCGTCAGGAACGGCTTCTCTATGAGCAGATCGACGAGATCACCGAGGGCATCGCAGAGGTGCAGGCCAGCGGCGGCGAGCGTTTTACCGTCAAACAGCTGGAGCGTACCAGAAAGTCTCTGGAAGCCAGACTGGAAAAGCTGCAAGCCGAGGGGCGAAAAGACGATGTGGTAACCTTCGAGCAGCTGGGTGTGGACCGTTTGTTTGTGGACGAGGCCCACAACTATAAAAACCTGTTTCTATACACAAAAATGCGGAATGTGGCTGGTCTTTCCACATCGGACGCGCAGAAATCCTCCGATATGTTTGCCAAGTGCCGCTATATGGATGAGATCACCGGAAACCGTGGCGTGATTTTTGCCACCGGCACCCCGGTCAGCAACTCCATGACCGAGCTTTACACCATGCAGCGTTACCTTCAGTATGAACGCCTGCAAGAACTGAACATGACCCACTTCGACTGCTGGGCTTCCCGATTTGGGGAGACCGTCACAGCATTGGAGCTGGCACCGGAAGGCACCGGCTACCGGGCAAGAACGAGATTCAGCAAGTTCTTTAATCTGCCGGAGCTGATGAACCTGTTCAAAGAAGTGGCGGACATCAAGACCGCCGACCAGCTCCATCTTCCCACCCCGGAGGTGGAATACCACAACATCGTGGCGCAGCCTACCGAACATCAGCAGGAAATGGTGAAGGCACTCTCTGAGCGCGCTTCCGAAGTACACAGAGGCAGTGTGGACCCGTCGGTGGATAATATGCTCAAAATCACCTCGGATGGCCGCAAGCTGGGGCTGGACCAGAGGATCGTCAACCAGATGCTGCCGGACGAACCTGGCACAAAGGTCAATCAGTGCGTGGACAACATCATGCAGATCTGGCGGGATGGCGAAGCTGACAAGCTGACCCAGCTGGTGTTCTGCGACATTTCTACACCACAGGCCAAAGCTCCTGCAAGCAAGGCGGCGAAAACGCTGGATAATCCACTGCTTCACGCACTGGAAGGCGCTGTGCCTCTGCCGGAGCAGGAACCGGTCTTTACGGTATATGACGATATTCGTCAGAAACTCATTGCCCAGGGGATGCCTGCCGACCAGATCGCTTTTATCCATGAAGCCAATACCGAAGTGCGGAAAAAGGAGCTGTTCTCTAAAGTCCGTACCGGTCAGGTTCGTGTCCTTTTGGGCAGCACCGCCAAGATGGGCGCAGGCACCAATGTGCAGGACCGTCTGGTGGCACTTCATGACCTGGACTGTCCGTGGAGACCGGGAGACCTTGCCCAGCGCAAGGGTCGTATCGAGCGCCAGGGCAATCAGAATCCCCTTGTTCATGTGTACCGCTATGTGACAGAAGGAACCTTTGACGCATACCTCTGGCAGACGGTGGAGAATAAGCAAAAATTCATTAGTCAGATCATGACTTCTAAATCGCCGGTACGCTCCTGCGATGATGTGGATGAAACCGCCCTCAGTTTTGCAGAGATCAAGGCTTTGTGTGCCGGAGACCCCCGTATCAAAGAGCGTATGGATTTGGATGTGGAGGTATCCCGCCTGAAGCTGATGAAAGCCGACCACCAGAGCAAGCAATATCGTCTGGAGGACCAGCTGCTCAAATACTTCCCGGAGGAGATTGAAAAGCACAAAGGCTTTATCAAGGGCTTTGAATCCGATCTGGAGGTTTTGGCAGCGCACCCGCACCCGGAGGACGGTTTTGCTGGTATGGAAATCCGCGGCGATCTGCTGACCGATAAGGAGAACGCCGGCGCAGCCCTTTTGGATGCCTGCAAGGAGGTCAAAACCTCCGATCCGGTGCAGATCGGCAGCTACCGGGGTTATGCCATGTCCGTGGAATTTTCCGCTTGGAAACAGGAGTATACGCTCCTGCTGAAAGGACAGATGACCCACCGGGCAACCCTTGGTACAGACCCTCGCGGAAATCTTACCCGTATCGACAATGCCCTCGCCCAGATGCCCCAGCGTCTGGAGGCGGCAAAGGCCCAGCTGGATAACCTCTATCAGCAGCAGGCTGCCGCAAAGGAGGAAGTCGGAAAGCCATTCCTTTATGAAGAAGAACTGCGAAGCAAAAATGCCCGTCTGGTGGAGCTGGATACTTTGCTGAACATCGACGGAAAGGGACAGGCACACGCCGAGGCTGTTGTTGCCAAAAGCGCACGGCCTTCGGTGCTGGATCATCTGAAACGTCCGGCGACGCCCCGCAGTACAGACAAGAAACCAAAACAGCATGAGGAGGTGCGATAACATGAATACTAACGATCTGAATACAGCCCTTTATGAAAAGATGGCTGCCGAACAGGACAAGTTCCGGGAATGGCTGAAAATCCAGCCCCCGGAAGAAGTCTTAAACCATGCCTATGAGTACACCATCCGGGAGGACATCGTGATGGCAATGGAGGAATTGGAGTTGACCGACACCCAGGCACAGGCACTTTGGGAATCTCCCTCTCCGTTGGCGGATGTGTACCGCTATTTTGAAAAGCTGGAGACCGGCTATATGGATATGATCCGGGACAGCATTGAGAACCGTGCCGACGATGTGTGCAGAGCTAAAGAGGAACTGCGAACAACACCAATCTATCCCCATTCAGCTGCCTATGCGAGAGAACATGGGGAGCTGGAGCAGTACCGAGCTTCCAACAATGTAAATCTCCAATGCAAGGAGTCCATTGAAGCGGCGGTGCGGGAACACTTCGACGGAATGTATCTCAGCCACGATGCGGCAAAGGGTGTGATCGAGACCTATGGCATGGAGCGTGTATCTATGGTTCTGTCTAACACGATCCAGCTTCAGGACTGGGATGGGCGCTACTCCCAACGCAACAAAGAATGGGCCAAGACCATTCCTAATGATAATCCCGAAACCGTCCGTTGTGGTTATGCCTTAAACAGCCACCCTGCTGTGCTGGATGGTTTTATTGATCTGGTGCGTGAAGAACAGCAGCGCAGCCGTACCCAGAGAGAAAAACTGGAACCGTCCCGTCCCTCAGTACGGGATAAGCTCAAACAGGAGCTGCCCGCCAATAAGTCTGCCGCCCCGAAAAAACGGGAGCTGGAGCGATAACCATGGCAAAGCGCAAGCGGGATGTGCCGGTTCTGTTTTGGGTGTCCGCAGAAGAACTGGAACTGATCCATCAAAAGATGCAGCAATACGGGACAGAGAATTTGAGCGCTTATCTGCGGAAAATGGCGCTGGATGGTTATGTGGTCAAGCTGGAACTGCCAGAGCTGAAGGAGTTGGTCTCCCTGATGCGCCGAAGCAGCAACAACTTGAACCAGCTGACCCGCAAAGTGCATGAGACCGGGCGGGTTTATAATGCTGACTTGGAGGATATATCCCAGCGGCAGGAACAACTGTGGGAGGGTGTGAAGGAAATCCTTACCCAACTCTCCAAACTTTCATAACAGGGATAGATACTCCATTTGCGGAGGGAGGAACGGCGTTTCTTCGCCGCACCTTCCTCCGCTTTTTCTTTTTGTCTGTATCCTTGTCTTTTGCCTGTCTGTACCGGATAATATGAGTAGAATAAGAAGCGTAGCAAAGGAGTGAAAACAGATGCTGACCTTTGAAAAGGTGCTGGAGATTTTTGCGGATTACCTGACCGCAGACGAGACCATAGAAGTTTATATCAGCCGCCATGGATGTGTAAGAGTTGAATTTGACCAAGATTTTCACTATTGCTCTGGCGAGGTGTGCCATACTCCCAAGGAACTGTTCGACCTCTTAGCCGATGATTACCGGACTTATCTGGAGATTGAACTGACCAAAGGAAAACGGGAAGTGACGGAAGATGATGAGAGAGAAGCGGATGCCCTATGCAAACAGTATCTGGAGCGTTGGAAGGAGGAACAGAAATGAAGATTTTGAAATGTCTGCTGATGATCGTAACTGCACCGGTCATTTTGGTGTTGACGCTTTTTGTCTGGCTCTGCATGGGGCTGATCTACATATCCGGTCTGGTGCTTGGTCTGCTCAGCACGGTAATTGCTCTGCTTGGCGTGGCTGTGCTGATTACCTATTCCCCGCAGAATGGTGCAATTTTGCTGGTTATGGCATTCTTGATTAGCCCGATGGGGCTGCCGCTGGCTGCGATCTGGCTGCTGGGCAAGGTGCAGAGTTTGAAATTTGCGATCCAGGATTGGGTGTATGGGTAAATGATGTGAATATAATTTGGAATGAAAAAGAAGCAGGACAATGGGAGATGAGACCCAATGCCCTGCTTCTCTGTTTATTCGGAACGAACTGTAATATATTTTTGATTGCGACTTTTAGGTTTATCGGGAATAGTCATTTCTAATTGCCCGGATTCTAAAAGCGGATTGATATGCTTCAAAGTGAAGTTTCTTAAATCTTTGAAGCCGCAAAATACTGCAAGCTCTTTCTTGGATTTTGGTGTTGTGCAAAAAGCCAAAATCTGTTTGGACACCGTTGATAGTTCAATATCTTGGTGGGTAACTTGGTGGGCGCCACCCTCTAAGTTGTAGTTTACATTTTTCAAGATGACTCTGAAATCTGTCGCTGTTGAGGAAAATTCGGGCTTATATGCCTCTGTGTATCCAGGCAGCTTTTCAGTTTCACTGACGATTTTGCGCAGACCACTTCCACGGCGTTCCATGTACTTCATGCGGTGGAACAGGTCAGCAATCACAGGGTTTCGTCGCATGGAACGGATACCGCGCAGCCACAGAATGAAATTCTGTGTTCAAAGGGGCTTGGGGGCGCTGCCCTC
>OHHN01001030.1_pt1 | contig 14036 bp, 9 predicted proteins | sample 1568131 | NCBI WGS metagenome assembly OHHN01 (sample SAMEA3879575, study PRJEB24766) | human gut metagenome | biome: human-associated habitat; feature: feces | place: USA | collected 1985/1987 | reverse complement strand
GGTTCTTTTTCACTCCCCTCCCGGGGTGCTTTTCACCTTTCCTTCACAGTACTATACGCTATCGGTCACTGGGTAGTATTTAGGGTTGGAGGGTGGTCCCCCCATCTTCCGACCAGGTTTCACGTGTCTGGCCGTACTCTGGAATCTGCGCAGCTCTCTCCGTTTTCACCTACGTGGTTCTCACACTCTCTGACCGGCCTTCCCATGCCGTTCGGTTAACAGATTAAGTCCTAAAAGCAGTCCGTACCCCGGAAGTATTTCTACTCCCGGTTTGCCCTCTTCCGCGTTCGCTCGCCACTACTTACGGAATCTCGTTTGATGTCTCTTCCTCGCCCTACTTAGATGTTTCAGTTCAGGCGGTTCCCCCGATGCACCTATTTTAAATTTCAGTGCAACGTACTTGAGTATGAACTCAAGTGAGTTTCCTCATTCAGAAATCTCCGGATCAATGCTTATTTGCAGCTCCCCGAAGCTTATCGCAGCTTATCACGTCTTTCATCGGCTCCCAGTGCCAAGGCATTCGCCCTGCGCCCTTGTTCGCTTGACCATATCAAACTATTCTCTCTCGAGAATGGCTTGTATCCTCTTGATTCTCTCTTGCCAACGAAGATTATTGTTACCCTTCCTTTTGAAATTGTAATATTTCTTAAAAAGAACTTACTATAATCTTTGTTTCGCAGTTATTATTCAGTTTTCAAGGTACGTCTTTGAGTTCCCTTTTCAAGGCCCTCAAAATCGAACAATATCTAATCAACTTGTCTCTATCACCTGTTCCAAGAACGAATCATCTTCGATGTTTCGTTCTTGCCTGACTCCTTAGAAAGGAGGTGATCCAGCCGCAGGTTCTCCTACGGCTACCTTGTTACGACTTCACCCCAATCACCAGTTTTACCTTCGGCGGCGTCCTCCTTGCGGTTAGACTACCGACTTCGGGTCCCCCCGGCTCTCATGGTGTGACGGGCGGTGTGTACAAGGCCCGGGAACGTATTCACCGTGGCATGCTGATCCACGATTACTAGCAATTCCGACTTCGTGCAGGCGAGTTGCAGCCTGCAGTCCGAACTGGGACGTTGTTTCTGAGTTTTGCTCCACCTCGCGGTCTTGCTTCTCTTTGTTTAACGCCATTGTAGTACGTGTGTAGCCCAAGTCATAAAGGGCATGATGATTTGACGTCATCCCCACCTTCCTCCGTTTTGTCAACGGCAGTCTGGCCAGAGTCCTCTTGCGTAGTAACTGACCATAAGGGTTGCGCTCGTTGCGGGACTTAACCCAACATCTCACGACACGAGCTGACGACAACCATGCACCACCTGTCTCCTTGCTCCGAAGAGAAAACATATTTCTATGTTCGTCAAGGGATGTCAAGACTTGGTAAGGTTCTTCGCGTTGCGTCGAATTAAACCACATACTCCACTGCTTGTGCGGGCCCCCGTCAATTCCTTTGAGTTTCAACCTTGCGGTCGTACTCCCCAGGTGGATTACTTATTGTGTTAACTGCGGCACTGAAGGGGTCAATCCTCCAACACCTAGTAATCATCGTTTACGGTGTGGACTACCAGGGTATCTAATCCTGTTTGCTACCCACACTTTCGAGCCTCAGCGTCAGTTGGTGCCCAGTAGGCCGCCTTCGCCACTGGTGTTCCTCCCGATATCTACGCATTCCACCGCTACACCGGGAATTCCGCCTACCTCTGCACTACTCAAGAAAAACAGTTTTGAAAGCAGTTTATGGGTTGAGCCCATAGATTTCACTTCCAACTTGTCTTCCCGCCTGCGCTCCCTTTACACCCAGTAATTCCGGACAACGCTTGTGACCTACGTTTTACCGCGGCTGCTGGCACGTAGTTAGCCGTCACTTCCTTGTTGAGTACCGTCATTATCTTCCTCAACAACAGGAGTTTACAATCCGAAGACCTTCTTCCTCCACGCGGCGTCGCTGCATCAGGGTTTCCCCCATTGTGCAATATTCCCCACTGCTGCCTCCCGTAGGAGTCTGGGCCGTGTCTCAGTCCCAATGTGGCCGTTCAACCTCTCAGTCCGGCTACCGATCGTCGCCTTGGTGGGCCGTTACCTCACCAACTAGCTAATCGGACGCGAGGCCATCTCAAAGCGGATTGCTCCTTTTCCCTCAGGTCGATGCCGACCCGTGGGCTTATGCGGTATTAGCAGTCGTTTCCAACTGTTGTCCCCCTCTTTGAGGCAGGTTCCTCACGCGTTACTCACCCGTTCGCCACTCGATCGAAGAAGCAAGCTCCTTCTCTCTCGTTCGACTTGCATGTGTTAGGCGCGCCGCCAGCGTTCGTCCTGAGCCAGGATCAAACTCTTTATTAAATGATATTTATCACTTAAAAAGTGTTAAATCTCTCTTCGCTCAGCACGCAATCGCTTGCGTCCTGTGTGAATTACTTTGTTTGGAATTGTTTAACGTGTTTTTCCAACACGAAAATAGGTTCCGTTACAAGTTTTTCGATATTGTTCAATTTTCAAGGTCCTGTAGCGCCTCAGCCAAGCGGCTGACAGCTTAATTATTTTACCACAGAAGCGGTTTTTTGTCAAGCTTTATTTTTTCGAAGTTTTTCGTTTCTTACCGAACTTGGAGCGTCTCGAAAGTCTCTCGCATTCCTGCCGGACTTTCTCGCGTCTATTGGTTCTTTTCGCTTTACTTCTAGCTGAGACTCGGAAGTCATTCTTTTGTCTCAGCGCTTGGCGCTCAAGTATAATACCACATCACCGCCCGGATGTCAACACTTTTTTACTTCTTTTTTCAAGTTTTTTCGCGCTGACTGAAATCGGCTTCATCTCCTTGTATTTTTCAGGCAGAGACTTTTTGTCTATTATAATGTATTATATAAAGGGCAAAGTATAGACAACGACCTTTATTACGCCAAGGAAAGCCCCCGCTTCCCTTGCACAAATTGTCAAGAGGTTCCGTCTCAAATTTTGTTCCGGAAATTCTCCGTTATTTTTGGCGAAAGCTACAAAACACAAAATGTAGTGGTTCTTCCATTGACATATCACTAAATAGTGATATGATAGTATCAATGAATCACGAAACTTGCGGGTGCCTCTTGCACAAGGAGACACCCGTTCACACTGTATATGCGACACAGGAGGAGCGCTATGAAGATCATCAAACGCAACGGTGCTGAAGTACCTTTCGATATTACCAAGATCATCACCGCTGTCACCAAAGCCAGCGATTCGGTGGGCGGCAAGGCCCGTCTCTCCCGGGAGCAGATCACCGACATCGCCGCAGCCGTGACCGATCAGTGTCAGGCACTCAACCGCGCCATCAGCGTGGAAGAGATACAGGATATGGTGGAGAACCAGCTCATGGACATCAAGGCCCATGACATCGCCCGCCACTATATCACTTACCGCTATATCCAGAGCCTCAAGCGCCAAACCAACACCACCGACGAGCGCATCCTGAGCCTTATCGAGTGCCAGAACGAGGAAGTCAAGCAGGAGAACGCCAACAAGAACCCCACCGTCAACAGCGTCCAGCGCGACTACATGGCCGGTGAGATCTCCAAGGATCTGACCGCCCGCCTGCTGCTGGACCCCGAGATCGTCAAGGCTCATCAGGAGGGTCTCATCCACTTCCACGACTCCGACTACTTTGCCCAGCATATGCACAACTGCGACCTCATCAATCTGGACGATATGCTCCAGAATGGCACGGTCATCTCGGGCACCTATATCGAGAAGCCCCACAGTTTCTCCACCGCCTGCAACATCGCCACCCAGATCATCGCGCAGGTGGCCTCCAACCAGTACGGCGGCCAGAGCATCAGCCTGACCCACCTTGCCCCCTTCGTAGACGTCTCCCGCAAGAAGATCGCCGCTGAGGTCGAGGCTGAGATGGAGGGTCTGGATGTTTCTGCCGAGCGCAAGCGCGAGATCGTGGAGCGCCGCCTGCGCAATGAGATCAACCGCGGCGTCCAGACCATCCAGTATCAGGTCGTCACCCTTATGACCACCAACGGTCAGGCTCCCTTCATCACCGTCTTCATGTATCTGGGTGAGGCCCGCAACGCGCAGGAGAAGGCCGACCTTGCCATCATCATCGAAGAGACCATCCGCCAGCGCTATCAGGGCGTGAAGAATGAGGCCGGTGTCTGGATCACCCCCGCCTTCCCCAAGCTCATCTATGTGCTGGAGGAGGACAACATCCACCCCGGCGACCCCTACTACTATCTGACTGAGCTGGCTGCCAAGTGCACCGCCAAGCGGATGGTACCCGACTATATCTCCGAGAAGAAGATGCTCGAGCTGAAGGTAGACAAGAACGGCGAGGGCCACTGCTACACCTGCATGGGCTGCCGCAGCTTCCTCACCCCTTATGTGGACCCCGAGACCGGCAAGCCCAAGTATTACGGCCGCTTCAATCAGGGCGTCGTGACCATCAATCTGGTGGATGTGGCCCTCAGCTCCGGCGGCAACTTCGACAAGTTCTGGAAGATCTTCGACGAGCGTCTGGCGCTCTGCCACCGCGCTCTGCAGGCCCGCCACAAGCGCCTGCTGGGCACCCCCAGCGATGCCGCCCCCATTCTGTGGCAGTATGGCGCACTGGCCCGCCTCAAGAAAGGCGAGAAGATCGACAAACTCCTCTTTGGCGGCTACTCCACCATCAGTCTCGGCTACGCCGGCCTGTATGAGTGCGTGAAGTATATGACCGGCAAGAGCCACACTGACGCCGGTGCAAAGCCCTTCGCCCTCAGTGTGATGCAGCATATGAACGACAAGTGCAACGAGTGGAAGAAGGCCGAAAACATGGACTATTCCCTCTACGGCACTCCGCTGGAATCCACCACCTACAAATTCGCCAAGTGCCTGCAGAAGCGGTTTGGCATCGTGCCCGGCATCACCGACAAGAACTATATCACCAACAGCTATCACGTCCATGTTTCGGAGACGATCGATGCGTTCACCAAGCTGAAGTTCGAGAGCGAGTTCCAGAAGCTGTCCCCGGGCGGTGCCATCAGCTATGTGGAAGTCCCCAATATGCAGGACAATCTTGAGGCCGTGATGAGCGTGCTGCAGTTCATCTACGACAACATCATGTACGCCGAGTTGAATACCAAGTCGGATTACTGCCAGTGCTGCGGCTACGACGGCGAGATCAAGATCGTCGAAGACGACGGCAAGCTGGTGTGGGAGTGCCCCAAGTGCGGCAACCGTGACCAGAACAAGCTGAATGTCGCCCGCCGTACCTGCGGCTATATCGGCACCCAGTTCTGGAATCAGGGCCGGACGCAGGAGATCAAGGATCGGGTGTTACACTTGTAATGAACTACGCAACCATTAAATATTATGACATCGCCAACGGGCCGGGGGTTCGCACCAGCGTCTTCGTCTCCGGGTGCCGCCACCACTGCCCCGGCTGCTTCAACGAGGTGGCATGGGACTTCGGTTACGGTTCCCCCTTCGACAAGCCCGTCCGCAACGAGGTATTCGCCTCCTGCAAGCCGGATTATATCGCGGGCCTCTCCCTGCTGGGCGGCGAACCGATGGAGCCGGAGAACCAGCGGGAACTGGTGACTTTCGTCCAGAACTTCAAGGCCCTCTACCCGAAGAAGACCGTCTGGTGCTACTCCGGCTACACATGGGAACAGCTGACCGGCAAGGTTCCCTGTCACGCACGGTGTGAAGTCACCGACGAGCTGCTGCGTCTGCTGGACGTGCTGGTGGATGGCCGCTTCGTGGAGGCTGAGCACGACATCTCCCTCCGTTTCCGGGGCAGCCGGAACCAGCGTCTGCTGGATGTGCCCAAGTCCCTCGCCGCCGGGCAGCCGGTTTGGTGGCAGGACGAAAAGGTCTTCTCCACCCATACGATGGAATGACAAAAAGAGCGCAGACCTTTCCATGAGCCGAGTGGCTCATCGTGGAAGATTCGCGCTCTTTTTCTATCTTTTTGTCGAGGCTTATGATATACTAAAGACGCTGGCCTTCTCCGTCCAGTTGGAAGGAGGTGAGTTCCTATGGATATTACCACATTCATCCTGTCCGTCGCAGCAGGCGTTGTCGCAAACTTCGTCTACAAGTGGCTTGGCGGCTGGTTCAAGGACAGCAAGCACTAAAAGAATGACCCCCCTTTTGAGAGATTGCAGCTCTCTGAGGGGGGTTGTTCTTTCTTCGTGAGTCCTATGTGTGAATTACCACATTCACTATCTTCAGTATATGCAAAATCCCGGAAAAGTCAAGCAGAACGCAGAAAATTTACAGTTCCGGCCCTGCTCACCGCGAGTTGACCATCTCCTCGATGACCCGCAGGAAAGCCATGCCATACCGCGCGGCCTTCTTCTCGCCGACGCCGGTGATGTTCAGGAATTCGTCCATGCTCAGAGGCTTGCTCTGGACCATCTCCCGGAGGGTGGCGTCGCTGAACACCATATACGCCGGGACGTTCTGCTTTGCAGCGAGACGCTTGCGCAGAGCGTAGAGCGCCGCCAGAAGCTTTTCGTCGGCCTCACTGAGGTCGGTGTTGGCGGCAGCACGGCGGGCAGACAGCCGCCGGGAGTTGGCCGCAGCGCGCTGCTTCGCGGCAGCGGCCCGCTCTTCCACCTCCTGCGCATTCTGCTCGGCAAAGAGGCAGCAGGAGCAGTTGCCGCACTTCTCGGGTGCAGCCTCCCCGAAGTAGTTCAGCATGAACCGCCGCAGACATTTTGAGGTGGTGGAGTAGAAGGTCATATATTTGAGCCGTTCCTCCGCCTTGCGGGCAGCTTCGGCCTTGACGTCGGCGGGCAGGCCGTTGTCGGCCTCCATCTCCTTGTCGATGAAAAAGCGGATGGTCCGCACGTCCGTACCGGAGTAGAGCAGGATGCAGCGGGACGGCAGACCATCGCGGCCTGCACGGCCCGCCTCCTGATAGTAGCTCTCAAGGTCCTTGGGCATATTGTAGTGGATGACGAACCGGACATTGGGCTTGTCGATGCCCATGCCGAAGGCATTCGTCGCCACCATGATCTGGACCCGGTCGTAGAGGAAGTCGTCCTGATTCTTCCGCCGCACCTCGGCGTCCAGCTTGGCGTGATACGCCGCCGCCCGGATGCCCCGGCTCTGAAGCAGGCGGGCCGTCTCGTCCACCTGCTTGGTGGTGCTGCAATAGACGATGCCCGCGTTGTCTCCCTCCCGCAGCACGAGGTCCAGCAGCTCCTTCGGTTTCTGGCTGGGCAGGGCGCGGCGGGTCTCGAAGTAGAGGTTGGGCCGGTCAAAACCTGTAGTCACTTCGTAGGGCTGATGGAGGTCGAGGTGGCTGCGGATGTCGTCCCGCACCCGGGCCGTGGCGGTGGCCGTGAACGCGCCCACCACCGGGCGGCTGGGCAGGCTGTCCACGAACGCCTTGATCCGCAGATAGCTGGGGCGGAAGTCCTGTCCCCACTGGCTGATGCAGTGGGCCTCATCCACCGTGACCATGCTGATAAGTTTTTCCTGCGCGAACCGCTGGAAGCCCGGCATCTCCAGCCGCTCCGGGGCGACATAGATGATCTTATACCAGCCCTCCCGGGCGCGGTGGAGCATGAGGGCTTTCTGGTTGTCGGTGAGGCTGTTGTTGAGGAAGGCCGCCGCCACACCGGCCTGCACCAGCGCGCCCACCTGATCCTTCATCAGGCTGACCAGCGGCGACACCACGATGGTGATGCCGGGCAGCAGCAGGGCCGGCACCTGATAGCAGATGGATTTGCCCGCGCCGGTGGGCATCACGGCCAGCACATCCTGCCCGTCCAGCAACCGCCGGACGATCTCCTCCTGCCCGGGGCGGAAGCTGTCGTAGCCAAAAACTTTTTTTAAGATAGAATGCGGGTCTGCCATGTGCTCCTCCTGCTTTTTGGTTCCTGTAACTGTACTATTATAGCACAGCCCGGCCCGAAATGGTACCAAAATGCTTTTCTGCTGTCGTTTTTTGAAGGTATTTGCTGGTCTTCCTAGCTTTTTGTGCGCGAAAATGATATAATAAGAGTACATATCTCCATCTCCGGCCATTTTTTGCTCTGCGCAAGGCCGGGCAAGCACGATAAGGAGCTTATTATTATGCAGCAGAAACTCATTACCTTTGCCGTCCCGTGCTACAACTCGGCGGCCTATATGCGCCATTGCATCGAGACCCTGCTCTCCGCCGGGGAGCAGGCCGAGATCATCCTTGTGGACGACGGTTCCGTGAAAGACGAGACCCCAGCCATCTGCGACGAGTACGCCGCCAAGTACCCCACTATCGTCAAAGCCATCCATCAGGAGAACGGCGGCCATGGTGAGGGCGTCAATCAGGGCATCCGCAACGCCACCGGCCTCTACTACAAGGTCGTGGACAGCGACGACTGGCTGGACACCGACGCCCTCAAGAAGGTGCTCTCCCGCCTGCACGCCCTCGTGACCCGCGGCACCGCCCCCGACCTCATGATCTGCAACTACGTCTATGAGCACACCGAGGACGGCACCAGCCACACCGTGCGGTACACCAACGTCTTCCCGCAGGAGCGGCTCTTCACATGGATGCACGTGGGCCGCTTCCGCCCCGACCAGAACCTGCTGATGCACTCGGTCCTGTACCGCACCGAGGTGCTGCGCCAGTGCGGCATGGTGCTGCCCAAGCACACCTTCTATGTGGACAACATCTTCGTCTACCAGCCCCTGCCCTTCGTCAAGACCATGTATTATATGGACCTCGACCTCTACCGCTACTTCATCGGCCGCTCCGACCAGAGCGTCAATGAGAGCGTCATGGTCAAGCGCGTGGATCAGCAGCTCCGCGTCACCCGGCACATGATCGACTGTCAGGACCTCGACGCCCTCAAGGGCGAAAAGAAGCTTCGGGCCTATATGCTCCACTACCTCTCGATGATGATGGCGGTCAGCGACATCTTCCTGCTGCTGGACGGCAGCGCCGAGGCCAAGGAGAAGCAGAAGGGCCTGTGGCAGTACCTGCGCGAGCACACCAGCGCCGCAGTCTACCGCTCCATCCGCTTCGGTTTCGGCGGCGTGACCAACCTGCCCTTCCCCAAAGGCGACGACATCGTGCTGGGCGGCTACCGCATCGCACGGAAGATCTTTAAGTTCAACTAAATTCACAATTGTTGCATACAACAGGGCCGCTGCGCAGGCAGCGGCCCTGTTTTTCGCTTTTTTCGGTCATTTGTTAAGGATTCTTCAATCATTCCGCCTGAAAAGATGTTGCTTTTTAAGCGATGAGATAGTATAATCCTTTATTGTGCTGTGTTTTCAGGGGTTTTGGCAAGCAGCCCGGGAACACGCCTGACTGAGAAAAAGGAGGAAAGGGCGGCGGCCTCGGTGCGTCCGCTGCCCGCAATATCGTATGGAACAGCTTCTCATCTGCCTTTCCACGGCGCTCATCGCAGGTCTGCTGATGTCGCGTCTGGCAAAGGCAGTCCATTTGCCAGCGGTCACGTCCTACCTGCTGGCGGGCCTGCTGCTCGGCCCCTTCTTTCTGGGACGGCTGGGCCTGAGCGTGTTCGGCATCGGCTTCGGCACGCTGGAACAGGTGGACAGCCTTTCCCTCATCACACAGGTGGCGCTGGGCATGGCCGCCGAGGCCGCCGAGCTTTCCGACGGCCACATGGTGCGCAACGTGGTGCTCTTCTCGGTGCTGGTGTATGAGCTGGTAGGCCCCACCCTCACCAAGCTGGCGCTGACCGCCGCCGGGGAGATCATCCCCGAGGGCCGCACCAGCGCCCGCACCGCCAACAAGCCCGAAGTTCCGGTATCCCTCGACTGAGTTTTCCGCGTACTATAAAAGGCACTCCGAAGCGCTTCGGAGTGCCTTTTCGTTTGTGCTTTACTTCAGGATGACTTCGCCGTTCTCGGCGTCCACGGTCAGGCTCCCGCCTGCCTTCAGGGTGCCGTCGATGATGCGCTCGGCGGCAGGGTCTTCCACCGCCTTGCGGATGACGCGGCGGAGGTCGCGGGCACCGAACTTGCCGCCCTGACTCTTGGCCACGAGGGCGGACAGCGCCGCCGGGGTGTAGCGGTAGGCGATGCCCTTCGATTCCATGCTGGGCTTGTACTCGTCCAGCATGAGGGCCGCGATGCCCTCCAGCGTCTGCTGGCTCAGGGGCTTGAAGGCGATGACCTCATCCACGCGGCCAAGGAACTCGGGCCGCAGGAACTGGCTCAGGGCCTTGCGGGTCTTTTCCTCGCTCAGCTGCTCCTCGCTCTTGTTGAAGCCGAGTCCGGAGGTGCTCTTGTCGCCGCTTCCGGCGTTGGAGGTCATGCAGATGACCGTGTTGGAGAAATCCACCGTCCGGCCCTGTGCATCGTTGATCTTGCCCTCGTCCAAAATCTGGAGCAGGATGTTCATGACGTCGGGGTGGGCCTTTTCGATCTCATCGAAGAGGACGACGCTGTAGGGGCGGCGGCGCACCTTTTCGGTGAGCTGACCGGCCTCCTCGTAGCCCACATAGCCCGGAGGCGAGCCGATCATGCGGGACACCGCATACTTCTCCATATACTCGCTCATGTCGAGGCGGATGAGGGGGTCAGGGCCGTCAAAGAGCTGGTTTGCCAGCTGCTTGACCAGCTCGGTCTTGCCGACGCCGGTGGGGCCGACGAAGATGAAACTGGCCGGGCGGCGGCGTCCCGACAGGTCGGCACGGCTCCGCTTGACGGCCTGCGCCACGAGATGGACGGCCTCGTCCTGACCGATGATCTTCTTTTTCAGCTCCGCTTCCAGCCCGGCCAGCTTTGCGAACTCCGTCTCCTGAATTTTTACCGCCGGGATGCCCGTCCACAGCTCGATGACCTTGGCCACATCATCCATCGTGACCCTGATCTCGCTGGCTGCGGCCTGCTTTGCGGGCAGCTCAGCTTCCAGCTTTGCGATGCGGGTCTTCCGCTGGGCCACCTGCTCATAGTCGATGGCCTCGTTGACGTCGGCAGACTCCATCTCCGCCTCCTCCTGCTTCAGGCCGTCCAGCTCCTTCTGCATTTCGAGGTATTCCGAGATGACCGGATGGGCAAGGTTGCAGCAGGCGCAGGCCTCGTCCAGCAGATCGATGGCCTTATCGGGGAGGTAGCGGTCGGTGATGTACCGCTCACTGAGGGTAACGATGGCCGAGAGGACATCCGCCTCCACCTGCACATGGTGGTGCTCCTCGTAATACTTCTTGATGCCGTTCATGACGGCCAGCGTATCGGCCACGCTGGGTTCCTCCACCCGGACGGGCTGGAAGCGGCGCTCAAGGGCCTGATCCTTCTCGATATACTTGCGGTACTCGTTGAAGGTGGTGGCGCCGATGACCTGAATTTCGCCTCTGGACAGGGCAGGCTTGAGGATGTTGCCCGCGTTCATCGCGCCCTCGCTCTCGCCCGCCGAGGTGATGGTATGAATTTCATCAATAAAGAGGATGATGTTGCCCGCGGCCTTGACCTCACTGAGCAGGCCCTTGACCCGCTGTTCGAACTGGCCCCGGAACTGGGTGCCGGCCACGAGGCTGGTCAGATCCAGCAGGAAAATTTCCTTGTCCTTCAGGCCCACGGGGACGTCGCCCTTGGCGATCCGCTCCGCAATGCCCTCAGCGATGGCCGTCTTGCCGACGCCCGCCTCGCCGATGAGGCAGGGGTTGTTCTTCTGGCGGCGGCTCAGAATCTGAATCGTGCGGTAAATTTCGCGGTCGCGGCCCACGATGTCGTCCAGCCTGCCCTCCCGGGCCTTGCGGGTCAGATTCTCACAATAGGTATCGAGGAATTTGCGACGGGGCGGCTTCTTGCCGTTCTTCTGGGCCTTTTTGCCGTTTCCGGCTTCGCCCTCTGCCTTGACGCCCAGCGGGAAGGTGGCGCTGGAGCCGGGCACGAGGTCGTCGTCCCCCTCGCTCTCCCCGTCCTCCGCCGGCTGGCCCATATTCATCATGAGGGAGAGGGGATTCGCATCTCCCATCTCGTCCATCATGCTCTCCATCCGGTTTTCCATGTTGTCCATGTCCTCGTCGGACATCCCGAACTGCTTCATCAGGTCCTCGACGGGCTTGATGTGCAGTTCGCGGGCACAGTGCAGGCAAAAGCCTTCATTTTTCATCTGGCCGTTCTCCATCCGCTGGACGAAGATGATGGCCGGACGTTTCTGACAGCGATTGCAGACCATATAGGTTCCTCCTAAGCTCCCCTTTACAGGAAGGGGTTGAACAGATTGAATGCTTTATAGTAAAGGCTGCTGCTCATGACCGTGTCGTTCAGGACGGTCAGATTGCCGCCCGTGATGACGATGATGGCCCACACCACGCACAGCACAAGGTAGATGTCCATCGTGCTGGCGATGCAGCCGGTGAGCCAGCCCAGCCAGCGGTTGACGGTGCCGATGACCGGCAGCCGGTTGACGAGGCCCAGCACAGTGACCAGCATACTCACCAGCATCCGCAGCAGGGCAAAGGTCACGAAAAAGAGCACCACCGAGATGACCGGCGTCAGCAGCGGGGCCAGCACCTTCTGGACGATGACGTCCGCCAGCACCACGGCGTTGTCGCTGAGCACGGCTGAGATGGAGCGCTCGCAGGCCTCCACGATGGAGGCGCGGAAGCTCTCGGGCAGAAAGCCCGCGTACTTGTCCGCGATGCCGGTCAGGTCAACGACCCCTCCGGCAGAGATGCTCTCGGCGATCTGGGTGCGGAAGCTCCCGGCCAGAAACCGCTGGAACACCTCGACGGCAGCCCAGCCCGAAAAGACCCGGGCACCCACGAGGCTGAAGACGTTCCCACCCAGCTGGACGCTGGCCGCGAGGAAGCCCTTGCGGGCGTAGCGCACGGCCAGTAGCAGCCAGACCACGGTACATACTATATCAAAAAGAAATGACGGATTCTTGAACATACCTTATTTTCCTTATTCTATCATGGATTGCCCGAGGCACTGGTCTCCGCCTCGGGAGGAGTCAGCACCTGCACGGTGTTGCCGCAGAAGACCAGCAGCTGCTTCCGGTCGGCCAGCAGCCCCTGCGGCCGGGCGGAAAGGCTCTGCTGCCACTGGGAGGAGCCGTCGGTGGAGAGACACTCCACGCCGCTGTCGGTGAGCAGATAGAAGCTCTGCCCGGCCCGGACGATGCGGTTGGCCGCCTGCACCTGCGCTGTGCCCTCCACGTTCAGCTCACGGTCCAGCATCACCGCCTGACAGAGCTGGCCGGAGGCCAGCAGCAGGGCGGCATTGCCCGAGGCATCCACCGAGATGTCCCGGAGGGTCTGGCCGGTGAAGTCGTAGGCAGCTTTTTCGCCGCCCGATGCGTTGTAGAGGACGGCGCGGCTGTCGCAGAGGGCCAGTACACTCTGGGCGCTGGGCCAGCTCAGCCACTGGGCCGCGCCGCTGCCGCTGCCCACAAGGACAGGGTCGCCCTGCGCCAGCGTGACGATGTAGAAATTCGTCACCATCTGCCCGCCGCTGACCGTCACCGCCGCCACCGCCAGCCGCCGCCCATCCGGCGAAAAGGCCATCCGCAGCGGCGTGCCGTCGGTGGTGGTGAGGCTCCAGCTCAGCTGCTCCTCCATCGAGGAGGAGTAGATCCGCAGTCTGGCGGCGCTGCCGGGGTCTTCGGTGACGACGGCCAGCGTGCCGTTGTCGGCCATCGCGCAGAGGGTGATGCTGTTCTCCATCGTCTTGGTGTAGAGGTTCTGGGTGCGGCTCTCCACCCGCAGCTCATTGCCCGAGCGGTTGTAGAGCACGAAGCGGTTCTTGCCTGCCGCCAGCGCTGGCCGGGCGTAGCCGCTCTGGATGGCGTTGAGGCGGGTGCCGGTGCGGGACCAGACCACGCACCCCTCCTCCCCCAGCTCCACAAAGCTTCCGTTCAGGGCGGCAAGCTGCTCCACCTCCATGACGCCGGTCTGCTGGGGCCAGCCCGTCCCCGGAAAGAGCAGGATGCGGGCCGTGTCGGCCCAGTCCTTGGCCATTGCCACCGAGCTGCCCACAAAGCCGGTGGCGAACAGAACCACCAGCGTCAGCGCCGCGACGATGAGCGCGGTGCGCCGGATGCGCCGGGCGCTGGAGGAGCTGATGATCCAGGGGATGGTGACCACTGCAGAACTGTGCCATCTGATCCTCTATCA
>OHHN01001002.1_pt1 | contig 14394 bp, 10 predicted proteins | sample 1568131 | NCBI WGS metagenome assembly OHHN01 (sample SAMEA3879575, study PRJEB24766) | human gut metagenome | biome: human-associated habitat; feature: feces | place: USA | collected 1985/1987 | reverse complement strand
CGGAACTCAACCTGAATCCCGTATTTTCCATTTACACAAAATATTTTATAGTGCCACCTTATCTCTTTATCACTTTTTACTCATTTATCAACCTAATCTTTTTTATCATGAATGATGCTAACAATGGTAGTAAACTCTACCTGTATTCTATTACAACCGTTGCCATTCTGGGAGGCTTGCTGTTCGGTTACGATACGGCGGTAATCTCGGGTGCGGAGAAGGGCTTGGAAGCTTTCTTCCTGATGGCTACGGATTTCCAATATGACAAGGTGATGCACGGTATCACTTCTTCCAGTGCACTTATCGGCTGTGTGATCGGTGGTGCTCTTTCCGGTTTCTTCGCTTCCCGCTTGGGACGACGCAATTCGCTGAGACTGGCATCCGTGCTGTTCTTCCTGTCTGCATTGGGATCTTACTATCCCGAATTTTTATTCTTCAACTACGGTGAGCCAAACATGGAATTGCTCATCGCATTCAATTTGTATCGCGTATTGGGCGGTATCGGTGTAGGTCTTGCCTCTGCCGTATGTCCGATGTACATCGCAGAAATTGCACCCTCTAATATTCGTGGAACACTGGTATCTTGTAACCAGTTTGCCATTATCTTCGGTATGTTGGTGGTTTACTTCGTCAACTTCCTGATTATGGGCGACCACACAAATCCTATTATCGACAAGAGTGCTGAAGGTATATTGTCAGTGAATGCCGCTTCGGATATGTGGAGTGTACAAACCGGCTGGCGTTATATGTTCGGTTCGGAAGCATTCCCGGCTGCATTATTCGGCTTCCTTCTTTTCTTCGTACCGAAGACTCCGCGTTATCTGGTGCTGGTACATCAGGACGAAAAGGCATACTCTATCCTGGAGAAGGTGAATGGTGCAAACAAAGCAAAAGAAATTCTGGCAGAAATCAAGGCTACTTCCAAGGAAAAGACAGAGAAACTGTTCTCTTATGGTGTGGCAGTTATCGTTATCGGTATTTTGCTTTCCGTATTCCAGCAAGCCATCGGTATCAATGCCGTACTCTACTATGCTCCGCGTATTTTTGAAAACGCAGGTGCTGAAGGTGGTGGTATGATGCAAACTGTTATCATGGGTATTGTAAACATTGTATTTACGCTTGTAGCTATCTTTACTGTAGACCGTTTCGGACGCAAACCTTTGCTGATTATCGGTTCTATCGGTATGGCAGTAGGTGCATTTGCAGTGGCAATGTGCGACAGCATGGGAATCAAGGGTATCGTTCCGGTACTTTCCGTAATTGTATACGCAGCATTCTTCATGATGTCATGGGGACCGATTTGCTGGGTATTGATTTCAGAAATCTTCCCGAATACCATCCGTGGCAAAGCCGTAGCTATTGCAGTAGCTTTCCAATGGATTTTCAACTATATCATATCCTCTACATTCCCGGCACTGTACGACTTCAGTCCGATGTTCGCATACAGTTTGTATGGCATCATCTGTGTTGCAGCTGCCTTCTTCGTTTGGCGTTGGGTACCCGAAACGAAGGGCAAGACTTTGGAAGATATGAGTAAACTCTGGAGAAAAAACAAATAAAATTCTCTCTCCTTTAATATCTTATAAATGCAAAAAGGTGCAACCGAAACATACCGGTTGCACCTTTTCTTTTTTTGATAAATATACGTTCTGAAGCTTTAATTGAATACGTATCGTAGACCGATCTGAAGTTTCCAACATTCGCTGTAATTCAGGTTTCGGGTGAAGCTTCCGGTAGGATAATTACCATCACTGTCTTTGTACATCGAGAAAATAGGAGTGTTGCTCTCATCCTTACCCTTATAGGTCAGAATTCGTCCACCATTAGCGCCGGACATGTTTTTCGTTACACCCCATTTGCTGTTCAGCAAGTTACCTATATTCAGGATATCCAGGCTGAGTTGCAGCGTATTCTTAGTTTTGCCAATCTTCACGAAGAAGTCACGGCTCCAACGGAAATCAAAGCGGTGTACCCAAGGAGCACGTGCCGAATAAGCTTCGGCATATTCGCCTTTATGCTTCTTCAGATAAGGGTCTTGATTCATAAACTTCCAGAAAGCATCTGCATCTTCGGTACTCGTGAACTTGATTTCATCTTTAGTCTTCGGGATATAAATAAGATCATTGGTTACACCATCGCCATTCATATCATTAGAGTACATAAAACTATAACCACTGGATGAATATCCGCTATAAAAGAGACTGAAGTTTGAAGATGTCTTCTTATTCAAATGTACGCGCCAGTTGATGGAAGCAACTACACGGTTGGGAGTGACATATTGCGAACGCATGAGTCCCGAGCTGTTCGGTCCGTTGATGGATGGAACATTTGTCCAGGCAGAGTTAGCGTCCGAACCGGGCATACCACTGATTTCCTTTGACTCGGTATGAGTATAGGCTGCCATAATGTTCACATTCTTGGCGGGTTCTGCCATTACGGTGATGTTGCCTGTCCATCCCCAACCCTTGGAAGTGTTGGTCAATACATTTACATTACTGATATTCGTGTGTTGCAGAAAGTTTTCGGGATAAATGTAACGATCATCCGGTCCATTAAAACGTGACCATGTATCTTTATCCGGAGCCTGTACGTTGTAGTTGTATTGGCGTACAGCATTGATATCTTTAGAGAACATTCCTTCCAGTGTAACCGTCAGCGGGAAAGATACAGGCAGCTGGTAATCCAAAGCTAATGAGGTTTTCCAGACTTGCGGCATTTTGAAGTCCGGATCTATACCCACTACGGAACTTGGCAACACACCTTCTTCCGGACTGATAGAGGTAGGAAGTCCCAATGTGGAAATCATCTGGTTTACGTCTGTTATCATATTACCTTTCAGTAATTCCAGGCGGGGATCGCGACTGGTTACAACGCCATCCTTATATCTGGTCGTAATACTTACCAAATTTTGAATCATACCCGAGTTGGTAGGCATATTTGTAAAGAATACCAGAGGAATACGTCCGGTGAAGAATCCTGATCCACCACGCACTTTTAAAGTCTTATCATTGAACACATCCCAGGTGAAACCCACACGCGGTGAGAATTGCAGTTTGCTATCAGGCCATGCCCCTGTATCAATATGCATACCGTTGAAGTCCAGATCGTAGATAGCCTGATTACGCATAATATCATTCAGGAAACTGAGATTATCCATACGTATACCGGCGGTCAATTTAAAGTTATCGCGTATGTTCCATTCATCTTGCAGATAAACACCCAACTGGCCGAATTTCACGTCCGCAGAAGGTTTTGTATTACCATTGTACCCGTAAGCCAAGGCAAATGACTCAGGTGCAGCTCCATTCTTGAAATCCTCGAAGCTGGAATAGCGATAATATCCGGTTCCGTTACGCATATACGAGTTCCCGGCTTTCTGACGTTCGTAGCTGATACCTGCCGTCAGTTTGTGAGCTCCCAAATAATAGGTGAAGTTATCCACAATAGTCATAACCGTATTTTTCACCAGATTGTTATAGGTAAACAACTCGTAACCGGCAGTCATGTAAGGCTCTAATATCTGATTACCGTTTTCGTAATATCCGGCCATAATATCAATGAAAGGGAAGGGGCTGGAGTTCGTACCGCGTTCATCCTTCATGTCACTGTATGTAAACAACAGTTGATTGGAAACGTTGGAAGAGAAACGGCTGTTCAATTCGGCAGTAGCCGAGTTCACAATGTTCTGCAACGAATAACAAGAGTTTGCATAGGACATGGAATATGCCGAAACACGGTTGTATGCCAAACGATACCCGGTATTTCCCGAACTTCCATTGGGTGCGTCCCAGGTTTTGTTATTGGTAAAGTTATAGCGTACACTCAACTTATTTCCCTGATTGATATTCCAGTCAATACGTCCCAGCAATTTCAGGTTGGTGATATCGGCAGGGAAATCTGTGAACGAACCGGTATTGTATCCGTATTTGTCTTTCAGAATCTGTGAAAATTCCGCCAGATCAGCTTCCGTAGTTCGTGAAATCGTAGAGTTATTCGGAGTTTCTCCTTCTTTTGCCGCACGCCATGTAATCACTTGCTGCGGACTCTTCTCATACTCTACATTTGCAAAGAAGAACAGCTTGTCTTTAATGATAGGACCGCCAAATGTAGCACCGTAAACAGTCTTGGACTCTTCGGCACGCGCACCGAAATCAGTATCGCCTATTTTGTTACCGCGCATCACTTCATTGTTGAAGTACATATAAGCGCTACCTCTGTAAGCGTTTGTACCCGATTTCGTAATAGCATTGATACCTGCACCGATAAAGTTTGCCTGACGCACGTCGTATGGGGCAATCACAACCTGTACTTCATCAATGGCATCCAGTGAAATCGGATTTCCACCGCCTGGCAAACCGGACGACAGACCGAAGTTGTTATTCAGGTTCGCACCGTCTACCGTGAACGTATTGGAGCGTCCGTCGCGGCCTCCAAAACTGTTTCCTGACGCATATGGAGAGATGCGGGTAAAGTCGCTGATACTGCGGTTAATGCTGGGCAATGTGGTGAGTTGTTCAGAAGAAATATTGGTAGTAGCTCCCGTCTTTTCAGCACTGAACTTTGACTTACTGGCCGTAATAGTGATTTCTCCCAATAATTCCGAAGCTTCGTGCAGGGTTACATTCAATGAATAAGTTTCACCCAGTTGCAACTGGATATCTGTATAGATTGCCGTTTGATAACCGATGTAAGATACCGTCACCTTGTAAGGACCACCGGAGCGCATACCTTGCAGACTGAAACGTCCGTCTACATTGGTAACAGTACCGTAACTGGTTCCGGAAGGTTCGTGTACGGCTACAACCGTAGCGCCGATGACAGATTCTTCGTCAGCCATCACTTTCCCACTCATTCCGGCAGTAGTTACCTGTGCCTTGAGCATTCCTGTAAGGGAAAGCAAAAGCACAAACAGGAATAACATCTTTTTAGCCATGATTTTAAAAAAATTAAATAAGAAATAAACAGAAAGTTGTAGAAAACGATGCAAAAGTATAAAAAAAGCAAAAGACTCTTATCCCTAAAGTGTTAAATCCTCATTTCTTTTTTATTGCAAAATCAGTCTCTCACAAAAATATGCATTCCGGGAGACAATGTATAAGTTTAAACCGTACCTTTGCAGCGGATTTAACTTTTGGTATAAAAAAGAGACATTATGGACTCATTGAAAATCAACAAAGTACAGTTGCGTAATTTACAAATAGAAGACTACGAGCAACTGGCGCAATCATTCACCCGTGTATATACGGATGGCAGCGATGTGTTTTGGACACACAAACAAATTGAAAAACTCATCCGAATTTTTCCCGAAGGACAGATTGTAACCGTGGTAGACGAAAAGATTGTCGGCTGCGCACTTTCCATCATTGTGAATTACGATGATGTGAAGAACGATCATACTTATGCACAGGTGACGGGTAAAGAAACCTTCAATACCCATAATCCTAAAGGCAATATATTATATGGTATTGAAGTCTTTATTCATCCCCAATACCGTGGGCTTCGCCTGGCACGCCGTATGTACGAATACCGCAAGGAGCTTTGCGAAACTCTGAACCTGAAAGCTATTATGTTCGGTGGGCGTATTCCCAACTATTATAAATACTCGGATCAACTTCGCCCGAAAGAGTATATAGATAAGGTAAAGCAGAAAGAAATTTTCGACCCCGTATTGACCTTTCAGCTTTCCAATGATTTCCACGTACGCAAGGTGATGCGCAATTACCTGCCTAATGATGAAGAGTCCAAGCATTATGCTTGTCTGTTGCAATGGGATAACATTTACTATCAGGAACCTACGGAAGAATATATTGCACCGAAAACCACCGTGCGCGTAGGATTGGTGCAGTGGCAGATGCGTAGTTATCAAACGCTGGATGACCTGTTTGAACAGGTAGAATTCTTTGTGGATGCCGTATCCGATTATAAGAGTGACTTCATTCTTTTCCCCGAATACTTCAATGCCCCGCTGATGGCAAAATTCAATAATGAAGGGGAGTCACAGGCCATTCGCGGATTGGCAGCTTACACAGAAGAGATTAGAGAACGATTTGTTAAGTTGGCTATCAGTTACAATATCAATATCATTACGGGTAGCATGCCGCTTATTAAAGAAGATGGACTTTTGTATAATGTCGGTTTCCTTTGTCGTCGCGATGGTAGTTTTGAGATGTATGAGAAGTTGCACGTCACACCCGATGAAATAAAAAGCTGGGGATTAAGTGGCGGAAAGGCTTTGCAGACATTCGATACGGACTGTGCTAAGATCGGCGTGCTGATTTGCTATGATGTGGAATTTCCGGAATTATCCCGTATTATGGCAGACCAGGGTATGCAGATTTTATTCGTTCCTTTCCTGACGGATACGCAAAATGCCTACTCACGTGTAAAGGTATGCGCCCATGCCCGTGCCATCGAAAATGAATGTTTCGTTGTCATTGCCGGTAGTGTAGGTAATCTTCCGCGTGTGCACAATATGGATATTCAGTATGCACAGTCAGGTGTATTTACTCCCTGCGACTTTGCATTCCCGACGGATGGCAAGCGTGCAGAAGCCACACCGAATACAGAAATGATACTGGTATCCGATGTGGATCTGGATTTATTGAATGAATTGCATACTTACGGCAGTGTGCGCAATCTGAAAGACAGGAGGAATGACTTGTATGAGGTGAGGATGAAGAAATAGAGTCTTTCGTTGCTTTCCGTACGATTCTACTTTATCTCGAACCTCACCAGCATCGAATAATTCAGTTTTATCGTACGGAAAGCATCGTAAGCTTCTGCCTGTGATGAACTTACATTGCTCTGGGCTGCAAAATACCGGGAATAACCTGCACTTTCCTGCGGTTCGACAATGCGAATGACATCTCCCAGGCGTTTGCCTAATGCTTCCACCAAATATTCAGCTTTCTTTTGTGCGGCTTTCAGTGCCTCTATTTTGCCTTGTTGCCGATAGACCTGCATATCCTTGTTTTTCAGTTCTCCGATACGCATGTAGTTGATACCTTTCGTGTCGATAACCTTTAGAATCTCATCTATCTGACTAAAATCGGTCAATGTGATATCAAACCGTTTGGATACCAGGAATTCAAGTCCGCGTTCACGCCAATAGTCACCTACTTCTTGTGTACGGATGGCGTCTTCCGGAATCCCGATCTTTCGCAAGGCAGCCCTCAAATTTCGCTCTATTCCGGTCAGTGGTACTTTGGTCCGATAATTCTCCGGTTTGGACTTTCCGTCAAATTCCTCTTCCCAATATTCTTTAATCTCAATAAGATAATGAATCTCATCAGGCACAAGGGTTATTTCCGAAGTTCCGGTAACTTCAATAAACTTCGCATTATCACTGTCTTGACCGAATGCAGTGCTGCACACCAATAGAAATACGGCAAATAATAAAAATCTAGTTTTCATAATAGTATGTTCTTTAGAGAATTATATTTGCAATGATACAAAAAATGAGGATATTGTAAAAGTTTACATACCCTCATTTTTATATTATCAACAATTTATCCCTTTATATCCCAAATTCCGCAGCTGCGTTCCAACTCAACGAGTGCCGCATTATAATTAAACAGCGTTTCTATATATTGCGCCTGAACTTCATCATACGTGCGTTGTGCATTCAGTATTTCCAACAGGGAAACTTCGCCCCGGTTATAACTGTATATTTTCCCTTCAAGCACATCCTGCGCCTGTTTCAGAATTCCGCCTTCGTAATGTTTCACTTGAAGGGCCTGCGATTGGAATTGCTGATAGGCTCCCATAACTTCCCGTTGTACCTGCAAGCACATTTGCTCATATTGCAATTCTGCCTGGCGAGCACGGAAACGGGCAGCATTGACCGCACCTCTGTTCAGAGAAGAGAAGTTTAGAGGAATTGCAATCCCCGCACTGACTCCATTGAATGCCGGAGCAGGTGCTTCTTCATTGCGTACACGCTTATTATGGCTCCACCCTAATGAAAACTCCACATCAGGACGCTTTTCACGCTTAGCCAGAATCAGTTCACGGCGTGCAACCTCCGTATTCTTCAAAGCTGCCAGTAAATCAGAACGATGTTCTATAGCTTCCTCAATCAATCCGTTCAGCACAAATACCTGTTCCGGCTTTTTCAGTTCTTCCACCGGATGAAACAGCGTATCCGTAACTGTGGTTCCGACAAAGAGGGACAGTTGCATATATGCCTGCTTTAAGTCCGTTTCAGCTTGCAACACCTCGTTATACATGATATCCGCTTCCAGCTTGCTTTGTATCGCTTCCACTTCCATGATCTTGCCGGATGCCAGACGGATACTGTCGGATTTCGCCAGGTCGTACATATTGCTCCATGCACTTCTCTTGATGTCACAGAGTTGTTTTTGCTTCATTACTTCCAGATAAGCAATAGTGGCGTCCGCCTGTAAATTCCGGAAATAATCATCCAGCACAATCTCCGCCAGTTCATTTTGGCTGCGTGCCAACTTGATGCCGGCCGTACGTCTTCCTAAAGTTACGTTCTGCGAAAGTTCTAGTTCATAGCTTTGTCCCATTTGCAAAGTATGGTCTTCATTGTTGGAATAAGTAAAAGAGAGCGACGGATCATCAAATACTTTGGCAGCTATCACATCTGCATGTGCGGCGCTGACATTCATCTTCTCCGCTGCATATTCCAGATTGTCGGCACTTACTTTATGCATATACTGCTTATAAGTAATCGGTTCTACAGTCTGTGCCTGCACTGAACAGGCACAGACGATAAGAGTAAACAACGCAATATTATATCTTTTCATTTTCATCCTTTTTATCTTCCTTTTTTTCCATCATATAATATAAAGTGGGGAGAATATACAGTGTCACCACAGTAGCAAACAGCAATCCGTATACAATAACCGTTGCCAGCGGACGCTGTACATCGGAACCAATTCCCGTACTCAGGGATGCCGGAAGCAAACCCAGCACAGCAACAGTAGCCGTCATCAGGATAGGACGGAAACGATGGCGCACACCGGTAACCACGGCATCGCGCAAGTCGCGCCCCCGTTCGCGCAAATTATTGATATGCGAAATCATAATCACTCCATTCTGAATAGCTACACCAATCAGAGCAATGAAACCTACGGCAGAAGATACATTCAGTGTCATTCCCCGTATATTCAGTGCAAGCATACCGCCGAAGAGTGCCAACGGAATGATACACATCAATAAAGCCGCTTGCCGGAATTTGCCGAGGGCGGCAAACAATAGCAGTAACATAATTCCCAATGCCAACGGAACTACCACGCCCAAACGATTGTATGCACGATGCTGGTTTTCAAACTGTCCCGCCCATTTCAGATGAAAATCTTCGTGATTGTATTTCACTTGGTCATCAATCATCCTGTTCGCTTTCTGCAAGAAAGAAGTCAGGTCGATACCACGCAGATTGGCGCGGATTGTAAGGTGGCGCTTATTCATCTCGCGTGAAATGGTGCTTGCCCCTGTGGTCAGTTTGATTTCCGCAACCTGACTCAATGGTATCTTGGCTCCTGTGCCCGAAGTCAGCATCAGGTTTCCGATGCGTTCCGGTGTATTGCGCGTCTCTTCGCTGAAACGGCAGATGACGTCATACGACTTGCTACCTACAAAGATTTGCGAAATGGCCTTGCCGCCAATGGCGAGTTCTATCAGATCGGCCACGTCCGAGACATTCAATCCGTATTGGGCAATACGGTCACGGTCTGCTATAATCTGAAGTTGGGGAAGGGGAGGTTCCTGATCTACGGCAACATCCGTCGCGCCCGGTATCTGCTTGATGACATTGACAACTTTATCGGCAATATGACGCGTTTCCGTGATATCTTCCCCGTATATCTTCAGTGCAAGATCACTGTGCGCACCTGCTATCTGATCCATCACCATGTCAATAATCGGCTGGGAGAAACCTACCGAATATCCCGGCATGGTCATGAGCGTATCATTCATCGCTTCAATCAGCTTGGCTTTATTGCGTCCTGTAGTCCAGCTATCGTAAGGTTTCAATCCTACACCGCACTCGATGTGCGAAAGGGAAAAGGCTTCTGCACCTTCATCGTCACGTCCCACCTGTGTCATTACGTACGACACTTCCGGAAACTGTCCTAATTTATTTCTTAATTCAGCTCCCATCTCTTTGGAACGCTCGATAGAGATACCCGGAGGTAATTGTACCTGAATCCAGATAGCCCCTTCGTCTAAGGGAGGAAGGAAATCTTTTCCCACCGTATAGCTCAAAACACCTGCTAAAACCAAGATTCCTGCCAATACTCCCAATACGGCTTTCGGGCAGTCAATTACACGAACCACTTGTGCGTGATACAGCATCTGCAATTTTTCCAACCAACGGTTATGATATACTTTCCGAGGCTTACGGTAAGCCATATATGCCAGTCCCGGAATTAGAAACAATGCTACACACAGAGCGCCTATCAGTGCATATCCCACTGTATATGCCATCGGTGTAAACAGTTTCTTCTCGATATGTTCGAAGGCAAACAGGGGCAAATAAGCGGTTATAATAATAAGGATAGAGAAGAAGATAGGGCGGGCGACTTCCGTTGTACGTCGTAAGATGGAATCTTCTTCCAATACTTCATCGGGATGCCGTTCACGCTTCTTCAGAATCGTTTCCATCATCACGATAGAGCCGTCTACCAGGATACCGAAGTCAATAGCTCCCAATGAAAGCAGGTTGGCAGGTATATCCGTCACGTGCATCAGGATAAAAGCTATCAGTAGCGATAGGGGAATAGTGACGGCAACGAGCAATGCACCCCGCCAGCTTCCTAAAAAGAGAATCAGTACTACTATCACCAGAATCATCCCCATAAACAGTGTATGCGAAACCGTGTGTAAGGTCATATCCACCAGGTTCGTGCGATCCATAAAAGGATGGATGTGTGTGCCTTTGGGCAGTACTTCGTTATTCAGTTCGTCAATAGCGGCATGTACTCCTTCGAGCACTTGCGAGGGATTCTGACCGCGCAACATTTGCACAATACCTTCTACGCCGTCAGAGAAATTACGTTTGCCATCATAAAAGCCCAGTACACCCTTGCGCTCCAGGCTGCCATATTTCAACTTTCCGATATCATCCAGATACACAGGTACTCCATTATCCGTTTTGATAACGATACGTCCTAAATCTTTCAAATCCTTCACCAGACCGATACCGCGAATCACATAACTCAGATCACCCCGGCTCAACATACTTCCTCCGGCGTTCACATTGTTCATTTCAACTTTTTCGGTCACGTCAGAAAGGGAAATATCGTACTCTTCCATCTTACGTGGATTCAGTTCGATCTGATACTGGGTAGTGATGCCACCGTAGTTGCTTACATCGGCTACGCCTGTCACTTGCTTCAACCGGGGGATAATCACCCATTTATGCAAATCGGTGATCTCACGCAGGTCCAGATTATCGCTTTCAATGACGTAGCGGAATATCTCTCCGGTGGGTGAGGTTAGGGGATTCAGCCCCGGTACGGCACCATAAGGTAATTCTACATCTACCAAGCGCTCCTGCACACGCTGGCGTGCCCAGTAGTCATCAATTCCGTCATCAAACACCAGTACCACGGTGCTCAGTCCGAAAGTGTTTTTGCTTCGCATCACGTTCAGTCCCGGCAGACCGTTTACGGCCCGTTCAATGGGAATTGTGATTTGCTGTTCTATCTCTTCGGCAGCCAGTCCCGGCACTTGTGTCACAATCTGTACGGTGGTATCCGCAATATCCGGATAAGCATCTATTGCCAGTCTTGTCCATGAATAGTAACCCACCACGGCAATGAAGGCAAACAATACGAACATCAGTCCTCGACGATGTATCGCCAGAAAAATCAACTTCTTCATACTATGTAACCCCGGTGTTTAGTTGGCGTTCAGCAGATAGAAAGCACCGTCCGAAACATACTTTTCTCCGGATTGCAGGCCGGAAGTAATGACACTCTTGTCACCATCCGTAGCAGAAGTTTCCACTTTCCGTTTCAGAAATTTATTGTTGCCCGAAGAGACCAGTACATACGCCTGTTCTTCTTCCTGCAAAATGGCGGAAGTCGGGATCAGAATGCTTTCAGCAGGTTCGTCAGTCAGTTTCACTGTGGCATACATGGCAGGCTTCATCAGTCGCTCTCTATTATCGCATGCCACTAATACTTCTACAGAACGCGTATCTTCATCCAGCATTTCGTTGATATGGTAGATTGTACCGCTGAAGGTCTGATTTGATTGCGAGACCAGGGATATTTCCACCTTTTTCAGTGAAGAGAGCAGGGATATATCCTTTTCTTTCACATTGGCAGCTACCCATACTTCATTCAGATCGGCTACCACGGCCACCGGGTCGGCATCGTCTTTCATGAATTGCCCGATTACAATGTTATTCTTCACTATTTCACCGGAAATGGGTGAGCGGACAATCATAGGCTGACCCAGTACTAACTGGTCCGGTTCTATCTGGAATACTTTCAGGGCAGCCAACGCATTTTCATAATCTTTCTTTTTCAATTCATAGTTCACTTCGGCTTCTTCCACTTCTTTTTGCGCACTTACTTTGTGTGCATACAAATCCTGTTCGCGGCGCAGATTCTTGGAAGCCAGTTCCATTTCCTGCTTTGCCTGGTAGTAGACTTTTCCGGTTTCAAAGAAGTCAGGCGAACTGATTTCAAACAGGGGACTGCCTTTATCCACTTTTTGTCCCAGACGGATAAAGGATCGCGTCACCCGTCCTGCAAACGGAGAGGCTATTTCTGCATAATGATTGGGGATGGCTTTCACAATGCCCGAAACTGTGAATGTCGTTTCATGCAATTCTTTCTGAACTTCGCTTGTTTTCAGTTTCTTGGCGATGGGGGATTCCGAAGATACCACAATAGTATCTCCTGAGACAGAAAATTCCTGGTTTTCCTGTTCTTTTTGCTGACCGGTACAGGCATAGCACATCATGCCGGTCAGGCACAATAAATATATGTATTTCATTTCTTTGTCGTTATGATAAGAACTCGTTTTTCTTCATGTATTTTGGGAATAACAGATTAAGGTTTCGCATATGCTCTGCCTTTCAGGCTACATACGAAACTTAAATAACAAAATCTGTTCTCAGCATACATAACAGGGTGGAGAACGTAAATGGAAAGACCGGGCCGTGCGAACAATCCGGTTTGCTCCATGCAACAAGAAGATGAAACTTAGGAAAAATAAAATAAAGGGAACTATCGGTAACTCATGCGAACTGTCCAGACATAATAAATTGAACCAAGAGACGGTTTCCCACTGTGCCTCCGTGTGCGAATGGTGCATACCCGGAAGGTAGGGGTGGGAGTGAGTTACGAGGAAATTATCGACTACATGTGTATGGACAAAGGCTGTGTTTCCTACGTAGTAATAAACAAATACTACTATCAGTACATACTTTACGATGTTGGAAAGTAACCTTTTCACATGCAATGTTTTTGCTTTGGCGACAAAGGTAGTGAATATTACGTAAACCTATTATTTTTCGTCAAAGAACTTGAGAATACTCTAAATAAAAGAGTTTGATATGCTCCAGTTTATCAATAATTTCCTCTTTCAGTTTAGGCGTAAATTCCATCTTGTTCTATTCTTTTTAGTAATAAAGTTCTTAATCCTTCCTTATAGAATTGTCAATTTGACCTGTTTCCCTAATCCCTGAAAGATACGGAAAAGAGTAGAAAGCTGCACATCTGCTTTCCCGTTTTCAATGCGGGAAATATAAGTCTTTTTCGTGCCAATTCTTTCGGCGAGTTGCTCCTGGGTTAATCCGGCTTTTAATCTTTCCTCCTTCAAACGTTCTGCAAGGATAAAAGCAACCGCACCTTGTTCGAAGGCATCGCGTTCGGGAGTCCCTTGAGTTCCATACTCAACATCTAAAATTTCATCAAAAGTCCGACAACCTTTTATTGATTTTGTTTTGGGTTTGATTTCGCTCATAATTTATCTCCTTTCTTTGAATTAAAATATTCTTTCATAATTTGGGTAGCCTTTTCAATTTCTTTTGGCGGAGTTTTCTGAGTTTTCTTTTGAAAGCCATTAAAAAGAACAACCAGTTTTCCTTCGTCGAAACAGCAGAATATTCGAAAAATATTGCCTTCCATTTCTATCCGTATCTCAAAAAGTCCCGAAACGGTATCTATGTTTCGAAAGAATCTGGAAGGGATATGCTCTTCTACCCGCACAAGGTTGAGTACATAGTTTATTTTGTTTTTTACGGAAGATATTTGCTTATCGTAAAACTCCGCAAAATAATCTCCATATACAATAATTTTTCTCTTATACTCCATTTCGTGTTTTATTTTTTCTGCAAAGTTAACGAAAAGATTAACCCAAGCAATATATTATTATATATTTAACACTACCAATGCTCTCTTAAAAAAGCTC
>OHHN01000954.1_pt1 | contig 15097 bp, 10 predicted proteins | sample 1568131 | NCBI WGS metagenome assembly OHHN01 (sample SAMEA3879575, study PRJEB24766) | human gut metagenome | biome: human-associated habitat; feature: feces | place: USA | collected 1985/1987 | reverse complement strand
TCAAAGGAAAACTATGTGCAGACAAGGGATATATAGGTCAGGCTCTGTTTGAAAACCTTTTCCTTAATGGCATACAACTTGTTACTAAAGTTAAAAATAATATGAGGAACTCACTGATGAGTATTGCCGACAAGATTTTGCTAAGAAAAAGAGCCTTGATTGAAACGGTCAATGACGAACTGAAGAACATCGCACAGATTGAACACTCAAGACATCGTTCATTCAGTAACTTTATAGCCAACTCCTTGTCGGCTATCGCGGCATACTGCTTTTTTGAAAAAAAGCCCGCCATTGACGTAAAGTTTGTCAATGACGGACAACTTGCTATTTTTTGATTTTATTTCGAACTCACGTTATTTACGGTTGAGTTGCGCCCACAGTTCTTTTAGTTCTTCATAGCGGGCTTTGCGTATTTTCACCACATCCTTTGTACCTTTGTTGCGGTCTTTTACCTTACCTGTAACATTGTTAAACTCAGGATATTCGGTAAACAAGTCCATCACCTTTGTTGGGTCAAGTGTGCGATCCAAGTCAAGAACATATTTTTTCTGATACAATTCCATGAACAGATCCATTTCTCCCGTTCCACGCAGTGCTGCAACTCTTCGCATATCTTCAAGGGATATGTGTGTGATACTACCCGTCTGTATATCCTCATTTATCTCCATCACCAAACGGTTTGCAAAGTCGCGTTCAGTAAAGTCTACGATGTAGTTCAGGTAGAACGATTCGTCTTTTACCCGGTTGCCATATTCATCCACAGGCAGGCGCAATCCTCGTCCCACTTCCTGTAGTTTGCTGTTTTCGCTGCCACTGCTGCGCAATTTGGCTATTGTAAATACATTCGGGTTATCCCAGCCTTCTTTTAATGTCCACTTCGAGAAGAGGAAACGGCGTGTATTGGGTTGTCCTTTCTTGTTTACGAACGACAACAGTTCAGTTTTGTTGTGCAATATGTCATCCACTTCCTTCTTCACTGCATCGTCCGGGTCACTGTTGTCTTGTGCGAAGTAGCCGGCCCTGCAAGCGGCAAGATCATTGAGGCTTGCACGCAAGAATGTTGCATATCCGGGCGAATTTTCTTTTTGAAGTTCTGTTTTCAATTGTGCTTCAAGCAGCCTGTCGAACAAATCTCTCAGCCAGGCATTGTTGCCCTCATCATCTCCGCGGAAAGAGAGTATGTCGTCTATAAAGAATAAAGCCAGTGTCTTAATTCTGCCTTTTTCTCTATGGAAATTGTCACGTTCTGTTTCAAAATGACGTTGTATGGCAAGGCGGAGCATGCTTTCCTGATAGGACGATGTGTATATGTCCACATCAAACTCGTCTTTTTTGTGCTTCTCCATGCCGTTGCTGAGTATAACCAAATCTTTTGTGATACCTGTAATGGTGAGCCCCGTGAGTTCGGGACTTAGGATTGACAACGAATCTCCGACACTCAATACATGACTGGCCTTGGAGGTTTGAGTGATATGTTGGAAAGTCGCTTTTTTGTCATTGATATCCAATATCTTTACCTTCTCGTTGATGGTTGAAGTGGGTTCAAAGTGCTCTTTCATTACCCCTTTGATGAGTCCCGAAGAGAATGAACGTTGTGCATTAAGGTCATAGAGCAGATGCTCATAATCGCGTACTGTTGTTTTCTTTTTCCCTTTGCCTATGGTAGTCATCGGGAAGGTTGCACCAAAGCGGATGATGCATTGCGGAGTCAGTTCGCTGATGATGGCTTTATATGCCTTCTGGTCACGCGAGAAAGTGTGAGGCTCGTCAATGATTACGAATGGACGTGTGGAACGCAGTGCGTCAAACGGCCGGTCGTATCCTTCGATAGTCACATCATAGTCATTGCGTGTGAGCATCTTGCCGGTAGTGAGCAAAGCACTGTTCACTATCAGCACATATATCTTGTTTCTGTTCAGTCTTGATCCTTCCACGAAGGCACGCACTGCGGTAGGAAAATATTTCCTGCCTTTCTTCTGTTTTTTCACAGCTTCCAGCACACCCACGTTTATCTCCGCATCATAGCCCAACGTGTTTTTAAAATGTGCTTTGACATACGTTTCGTTCAGAAAAGTGCTTGTGCCGGCTTTGATGGCAATGCTTGGAACGGCAATGATGAACTTGTTTATGCCATAACGTTTGTGCAGTTCAAAGATGGTGTGTGTATATACGTATGTCTTGCCTGTGCCTGTTTCCATCTTGATGTCCAGACACAAGGTGTTGCCCACCGGCTGCTCGTTTCTGTATTTTTCCGCCACATTCTGCCGCTCCCTTTGCTGTATGCGGTATATATTTCCAATAAAACGGTTTGAACGAAGGTCTATAACAGGGTTTGAGTAATGTGCCACCTGTTGATTTATCTCCACTTGCTTGAACACCTCGCTGATGGCTTCTACCGCATACTCCTGGTGCGGCAATCCGCTTTCTAATTTCAGTTCCATAATTTGCAGGTGGTTTTAGTAGCGAATATCTATATTTATGCGGCTGCGGTCGGTGATGGCACCCAAATTTTTCTTTATGGCGTCCGTCTGGCCGAAGTTAAAACTATAACCGAAGATAACGACGGTATCGGCTGTGAACGAATGGTCTTTGTTGTATTTATCAACCAGCTCTGTCAAATCATCTCCCAGTATATCAAACCCTTGGTCTATCATATAGAGATGTTTGCCGCAGAGCCAAGCTGTATAGTTGCCAAACTTTACCGGTTCTATTTTCGGTGTCAGTCCGTAACCGTCGCGCACGGCGTATGTGGCAAGAACCGTTTCTTTACCGAAAGCTTTCACTAAATCATTGCCAAAAGCATCAGTCGGAACAAACTTTTCCATGCGGTCAAGCGTGTTTTCGTCCGGCTCCTGGAGTGTGTAGTGCTTGAAGCCATAATCTATATCGGCATGGTTTTCCGACTTTATCTTGGCTGCTGCACGGCGGATACGCTCTTGGCCGATTTGGTCGATAGTCTTATACTTCTCTTTGTATGCCTCTGTGTTTGGTTTTATTTTTTCGGGCAATTGTACAAGGATGTACTGTAAGTTATAACCATCTTCCACACTGTTTAGTTCCATTACGGCTTGTGCGGTGGTGCCCGAGCCGGAGAAAAAGTCGAGTATGATGATCGGTTCATCTTTGTCCTTTTCTACAGCTCCATCTATAAGGTGTTTTATGAGACTTACAGGTTTTGGAAAACTGAAAATCTTGGCATTGAAAAGCTCGTCTAAATCCTTTGTTCCGTCTTGGCTCATGCCGATATGGGATGGAAGATGAGTGCTGACGGCATATTGTCCGAAGCGGTCACCAGCCTTTTGCATATCATTGTCTTTCCAATAGCGGAGCACGGGCTTATCTATTTTTAGGAAATCGTAATCACCGGGGAATACGATTCTTTTTTGTGCATAATAAGAATCAAATGTGTCCTGTGTAATGCACCAAGTACGTTTCGGGTTTGCTGGATATTCTTTACCGTTTTGAGGGTTCCTTATTGTGAAAAAACTGTTGGGGCGTTCCGATGCAGTAGTCTGCTTTGTCAAATCATGCACTCTCCAAGGTTGTCCGGGAAAATCTTCTGTTTCGTAATATTTTCTTCCCTTTCCATCGATACCAGCCAAAAAAGAATCTGTTCTGGCGTATGATACTATCCATTCGTAATCTTTTGATACTCCGAATGGAACATCTGACTTTGCCGTTCTTTTCCGCCATGGGAATAGAGCCACAAAATTTTCCTCTCCAAACACATGGTCGCACAGCAACTTCAAGTTAGCCTGCTCATTATCGTCGATAGAGATAAAAATCACTCCATCGTCAGAGAGCAAGTCTTTAGCGTATTGCAGACGGGGCATCATGAAGGTAAGCCATGCTGAGTGCGAAGCAGCACCACGGGTTGTCATTGCAAGAATACGGTTTGCTTGTTCCTCACCGATGCTCAATTTCTCTTGCAATTCTTCCACTGTAAAGTTGAATTTGTCATTATATACAAATCCGTCAGTACCTGTATTATAGGGTGGATCTATATAAATGCATTTCACTCTACCGGCATACGACTTTACCAGATGCTTCAGCGCGTCAAGATTGTCGCCGCTGATATACACATTCTGACTATTTATATTCTCCGGCTTGCTGTTATGTTCCAGATCGGGCACTAATACGGTAGTCGTATCCATCGAGGCCAACAGACTGGCATAGTTCTTGCCAAGAAAGTTAAAGCCGCTACCTTCCTTTATAAGGTCTACTTTGTCAGTTAGTAGCTCACGAAAAGCAGCTATATCAAATTTGCCTTCTGCATTGAAACATTGCGGAAAGTCCCGGTGTAGCAATCCTAACGTTCTGTCAGTAGGTTGCGCTTCTTCATTTTGATTTATAATATCTCGTATCATAATTTTTATCTTTTCTCTGTTCGGATTTTAGCGATTTGATAATTGAATGCTTGGTGTCAGATAGAATCTTATATTTGTTTGATGTTTAATGTTTGTTCTTTTAATGATGTCTTAGTTGCTGGTTCTTCTTAAGAACAATTCGACATTTTATTATGAAAAATAATCCTAAAATCCAATTACAAAAGTAGTGATAAGTTTGAGATAATGAAAAGACGTTCAGGTAAAAATATGAATTTAGTTCGAATAAGGTTAGTCAGGCAATGCCTCAGCTTGGGAGCTAAGTGCTTTATTGGTTCCGCACAGGCAGCCTCACCCATAGCCATCCGGGAATCAGTTTCCAGAAAAACACCAGCATCTGATAACGCCGGTCTATGACAGCTACTCTTTTCCTTCGGGAGATGGCTCTTACAATTTGTGATGCCACGTAGGGAGCATGCATCAGCAGCGGGTATTTGTCATCTTTCAACAGAGGGGTGGCGACAAATCCGGGACGGATGTCGGTGAAGGAAATGTGTAGCTTGTTCATGTGCGCCAATTGGTCCAAAGCATCCAGATAGGTGTTTTGAAACCGTTTGGTCGCTGAATAGGCAGGGGCGGATCCCAGTCCCTTGGTGCCTGCTATGGAACTGATCACCGCTATATGTCCTTTGCCTTGCTGTTCGAAATAGTGATAGGCGGCATTGACCATTCGTATGAATCCCGAAACATTGGTGGCTGCGGTCTGTAATTCTATATCGGGGCAGAGTGAAAGATTTTGTTTGCCTATGCCCGAACTGAGCAGGAACACATCCATGCCGCCGGTTTTCATAATCAGTTGCTCCAATAAGGCAGGGGCATCCTCGCGGGTGACATCTATCCGCTGGGTACATACCTGTCCGGGAGCGGACTGCCGGAGCTTTTCCAGTTCTTCCTCTCTACGTCCTGCCACGCCTACCTGCCAGCCGGCTTTCAGATAGCATCGCGCCACTTCCAGTCCGATGCCGGAAGTGGCGCCAATGATAATGATTCTTTTCATCCGCTTCGCCTTATTGTAAAGCTTGTTCAATATCGGCAATGATGTCGCTTACATTCTCAATACCTACCGACAAACGGATCAGGTCCGGAGCGACTCCCGCTTCGCGCAACTGCTCGTCGGTGAGCTGGCGGTGAGTATGGCTGGCGGGATGCAGTACGCAGGTACGTGCGTCGGCCACATGGGTTACGATGCAGATGAATTTCAGCCTGTCCATAAATTCTATCGCTTCCTCACGGGTTCCGTTCAAGCCGAAAGCGATGACACCGCACGAGCCGTTTGGCATGTATTTCTGTGCCAGATCATAGTATTTGCTGCTTTTCAGTCCGCAATAGTTCACCCATTTCACTTTCGGGTTGGCTTCCAGCCATTCGGCCACTTTCTGTGCGTTTTCGCAATGACGGGGCACGCGCAGGTGCAATGTTTCCAATCCCAGATTCAGCAGGAACGCATTTTGCGGAGACTGGATGGAGCCGAGGTCACGCATCAGTTGGGCGGTTGCTTTCGTCATGTAAGCCATTTTGCCGAACGCTTTGGTATAAGTCAGTCCGTGATAAGATTCGTCGGGCTGGGTCAGACCGGGGAATTTGTCCGCATGGGCTTCCCAGTCAAAGTTGCCGCTGTCCACAATGGCGCCTCCTACACTGGTGGCATGACCGTCCATGTATTTGGTTGTGGAATGGGTGACGATATCCGCTCCCCATTCAAACGGACGGCAGTTGATGGGAGTGGCGAAGGTGTTGTCCACAATCAAAGGCACACCGTGTTTGTGTGCGATACGTGCGAACTTTTCGATGTCCAGCACGTCGATGCTCGGATTGGAGATGGTTTCGCCGAACAACGCTTTGGTATTCGGGCGGAAAGCCTTGTCTATTTCCTCCTCGGATGCATTGGCGTCAATGAAGGTACACTCGATGCCCAGTTTTTTCAGCGTGACGCCAAACAGATTGAATGTACCTCCGTAGATGGTAGACGAGCATACGAAGTGGTCGCCTGCCTGACAGATATTGAAAATGGCATAGAAGTTGGCAGCCTGGCCGGACGAGGTCAGCATAGCACCCACACCGCCTTCCAATGCTGCGATTTTTGCGGCGACGGCATCATTGGTGGGGTTTTGCAAGCGTGTATAGAAATATCCCGAATCTTCCAGATCGAACAGACGCGCCATCTGTTCGCTGGTGTCATACTTGAATGTGGTACTTTGATAAATAGGCAAAACGCGCGGTTCGCCTTTTTTCGGAGTCCAGCCTGCCTGTACGCATAAGGTCTCCCTGCTATACTTCTTATCCATGTTTATATTGTTATTAAAATTACATATTCATTTATTTCGCAGCAAAATTAAGAATAATCTGTCATTTAGGGTTCAATTACTGGGAAAAGTGTTATATTTGAACGATTTTAATAAGCTTAACTATGGCAGAGGATATAAAATTCAGGCATACTATGCCGGTGCAGATACGATTCAGCGATGTGGACCAGTTTGGTCATATGAACAATTCAGTTTACTTTTCTTTGTACGATTTGGCAAAGACTACTTATATAAAAGATGTATTAGGCAGTGCCGACTGGAGCAAGCTGGCTATTGTGGTAGCCAATATCAATGCAAACTTCTTTATGCCGGTATTTTTCTCGGATCATCTGGTGATAGAAACGGCTGTGGTACATTTGGGGCATAAGAGTTTTACCTTGTTGCAGCGTGCCGTGACTACGGATACCCATGAGGTGAAGTGTGAGTGCCGCACGGTGATGGTAGGTTATGACCTGGCTACCAAAGAACCGAAATTGATTTCCGAGGATTATAAGGAGGCGATTTGCAGGTACGAGGAAAAAACATTGGAGGAACTTTCAAAAGGGTAGCCATAGATGATATACTCGCTATAAATAGCTAGGACGTTATTTATAGCGAGATTGTATTATTTTATTAAAAGCATTCTCCTGTAATGGTTAAAAGTTTGGGAGATGAGTCAAAATTACCATATAATAAAATTTCTCTTTGAAACTTTCCTATGTCATCGGGATGGAAAATGATATTCAGACAAGTGCTGTCTCCCGGATTTATTTCAGTAATTTCATTTTCAATATTCAAACATTCGCATGAAAGATCTATATGACTGATTCTTACTATGTTCTTCCCTGTATTCCATATTGTGAATTTGATTTTTGCCTTTTCCGTGCGGCTGATTTTGCCTAAATCTATCTCATTTGTGTTGAATGTAATGGTGGTGTTCGCTTCTTCGCTGGGAGATTCATTTCCATAAAAAGAGTGCGACACATATTTACCATTATTTAAAAGGTAGACTCTAGGTGTGTTTTTAGCCATATCCAATTCCACTAATATGGATTTAGTGTCTAGGTATACATTGGAGTAGTCATCTATATTTTTATTGGCAATTAAATTGAAAGTCTTTTTACTTTTACATGCAATTATATAAATAGTATCGGTCGAGTTATGTATTTCTGACAGAGCTTTGTGTATGCATCCTTTGCAACCATTACCCAATATGGTAACAAGGTGGATGGCATTGTGGATTTGTGATTTCTCAACTCCGACTTCATCAAACAGTTTTTGAAGGCATTTGTCATTATTGGACATACAGCTTGCCAGGAACAGTCCTCCACATAGAATGATTGAGTAGTTCTTTTTCTTCATTTTTTCCGGCCTTGAAGTGTGAAACACCTGAACACTAGCTTGTTTTCATCAAACTGAGGGTTGTTTTCATTATTCTCTGAAATATACAGGCCTTTTTTACCTACGAAGCACAAGTGATGGGCATAGGTGTTGCCGGGAAATTTTGTTTCACCAATAATTTCATAGTCTTTGTTTAGAATGATGATGGAGAAACTTTGATGCGGATTGTTGGAGAATGGTTTTATATTATCATCCGGCATTAAGGCAAACCGATAGAATACTTTTCGGTATTTATCATACATCAAGTGGTGGTAATGGGGCTGTAATCCTCTGTCATGTATGGTTTTGAATAAATCAATTTGTAAATTTTGGGAGACTGGACGCACGTGGGGCAGATAATGGCTTTTAGCATTATACGCTTTTTTATGTTTGAAATCAGAAGATACAAATATGCTGTCATATTGTCCCAGTGAAACAACAACTTCTTTACCTGTATATGTGTAACTGATTTCAGGGTCATACAGAATGTAGTCTATCTCATCTTTGTTAAAAATAGATGGGTATCGTAGTTCTGTCCACCCTAGTTTTTTTTTATGAAGGTCTGCATAAGCAAATATGGGTATTTTATCCCATTCATCTTTTTTACGGGGATATTTTAATAATGATTGACTGAAATATAAAATAGAATCCTTAATTATGGCAGGTCGATATGTATAACTCATGCAACAAATGTGGTCGAAAGCATGAAAGTTTACGCTGTCTTTCCAAAAGCTATTCTTATTTTCCACTTCTCCTTTTTCATTGATAATTCCAAAAACTCCATTCCAAGTTGTAATTAAAAAATGCTTTGAGCTAAGTGGAAAACAGCCATTAGTTGATGGCATTGCATTTCTCCCCTCTTTTTGTAGATGAATTGTTTTAATAACTTGTTTGGTATCCAAATCATAGATATGAACTTTATAGCTTGCTTTTTCATTTAAAAAGGAAAGATACTCATGTCCGTTTTCTTCAAATTGGAATATAGATTTGCTTTCATAATGTGTATGTTCATCTATAGACAGGCAGATGGAGTCTGTAGCTGTTAATTCTGTACCATAGTCTATTGGACGAGAAGGAGATGAACATGATGCTCCTAGAAGCAGATAAGTGAAGATATACAAAAAATATTTCATACACTATAGATTAAATATAGGGTATTTAATTATCTTCAGTTTGTAGATTGGATCAACTAATTATGAATAGGAAAGATCTTAAATACCCTATGGAATGATTTGCTAGTCGGTTAAATTAATTGGGAGCTCCTTCATCTCTTCCGCACCTTTGGTTTGGGTCTTCATAACAATTATTGAATGAAAAATTTACACAAGAAGACGCTCCATCGAAATACCAGCATTTATCTCCTTCACCGGGAGGTCCGTAATCACTGCGAGCATTTCCGTTTTCTGTGTTGCTCGGAAGAGGTGCGTCAAACTTTAATTCTTGTCGGGAAGAATAGATCTCTACGCTAGTCAAACAAAGAATGACTAGGACTAAAAAAAGTGATTTGTTTTTCATAAGATTTGCTTTTAAAGGTTAGTATATAGTTAACTTCACAAATGTACATTAAAATTTTATTATATCAAATATATTTTGATAGCCTGTTTAAAAATCTCTGAAATATTTTTCTTATGAGGTTTTCATATCAGTCGGATAGTTTTTTCTTTGAAGTGACTAAACTTAAAAAAGATATATCAGACTGATTTAACAGAAACAAAGAACCGAAATTGATTTCCGAGGATTATAAGGAGGCGATTTGCAGGTACGAGGAAAAAACATTGGAGGAACTTTCAAAAGAACGGAAATAGTTATTGATTTTCTGTGTTATTGATGTTTTATCAACTATATGCATAATGAATAAAGGTGTATCTCACGACACACCTTTATTTTTCTATGTTAAAACATCTGTCTTGAAAACTAAACAGGAGGATTTGGCTTATTTTTTCCCGTATCCCGGAGTTTGAGTTAATAACGGATTCACATTCAAAGTACCGATATTAACCGGCCAAAGCATTTTATATGCTTCTTCTGTACCGAGGATAGGATTTGTGCCCGGATAGTTGGCATTGGCAGAAAAGACCAAAGAACGTCCGGATGCATCGTGCATACGCAATACGTCAAACCAGCGCTTGCCTTCACTGACAAACTCTTTGTCCCGTTCCTGCAAAATGGCTAGTTCATTTTCCGCATAGCTGCCTTCCGTGTATTTGTTTTCTTCAAAGGTGTCTCCGTATGCACGTTTGCGTACTTCGTTGATATACGAAGCGCAAGGGTTGTTCAATCCGTTTTCAATTTCCGCCATCATCAGTAACGCATCGGCATAGCGGTAAACGGGGATGTCCGAAATATAGATGCGGTTGTCATTGGAATTGATTGTACCTATACGTTTTTTCATTACGCATCCGAATTCGCTGAGCGTGCCATTATCATTTTTCATGTAATACTCCATGAATGTGGCATCACGGCGGCTGTCTCCTTCTTTGAACGTTTTCCAGAAATCTTCAGTGTACTCGTCACGGAATACTCCACCGGTACCTTTCAAGTTTAAGGTATCTTTTTCAATCACCTTACCGTTACGACCATATGCTTGCCCCAGAAATACAGCATCCTGATAAAGGAATCTGCCTCCGTCATTGCTGGCCTCACCTTCTATAAACGGCATGGCGAAAATAATTTCAGTGTTCTTTTTATTGTCGCATGAGAAGATGGAGGCAAAGTTGTCCATTAATTCAAAATGTCCTATGATCCCGGATAAGGCAGTCTTGGCAGTCTGTAAATCGGTTGCCCCGGTTGCTGTGAATCCGGTGATGGATACTTTCGCTGCCCACATATAGATTTCTGCTTTAAGCATCAAAGTGGCATAGCGTGACCAGTCGTATGCATCAAAAGAGGTGTTATTTCCGAAATAGTTTTCGGATTTATTAATATCCGCTTTGATAAACTCCATGGTGGCTTCGGGTGTGGCGCGCTCCACATAGAATTTGTCTGCCGATGGTTTGCCGTCCAGTATATCTACTTTGGTGATGAGAGGTACTCCCCCGAAAGTTCTGTATAGCATGAAGTAATACAGGGCTCTCATGCCATACGCTTGTCCCAAGTACCGGCTCCGGGTTGCATCATCCAGAAACGTACACCCATTTTCTACTTCTTGGATAAAATGGTTTACTTGCATGATGGGAGAGTATAGCCCGTTCCAATTGGATATGCCGGGAATATCTTCCGAGATATTCTGTGACCGGATATCGGCATAGTTCAAGCTGGTGTTCAGCGAGGAGGTGCCCACACGTTGTGTGCCGCCGCGGAGTTCGCCCAAGGTGTAGAACATGTCATAGTAACTTCTTAATTGGGCGTGCAGACCCAACATGAATGCTTTGGGCTGGGAAGCTTCTTTCCAGAAATTTCCGGCTCCATAATAATCTTCCGGTGCCAGATCCAGTGCGTCACAGGACGGTTGGAGAATGGTCATCACACATATTGAAAGGATATAGAATATTTTTTTCATAATCTGTTAGAGTTTATAAGTTTAGAAAGAAACGTTTACGCCGAGAATGACAGTGCGGGGCAATGGGTATCCACCATTGTTGTCTGTCTTTTCCGGAGAGAATAAATGTTTGGCTTCTGTCAGGTAACCCAGGTTCTGACCGGTTACCGAGAGCATGACTGAGCCTAGTCCTGCTTTGCGCACCCAGTTGCTTGGCAGATTATATGACAAGGCTATTTCACGGAAAGACAGATAGTTACCGTTGTAGGCAAACATGGAGGATTGACGGCAGTAATTGCGCTTGCCCAACTGGTCGGCCCATACATAAGTAGGATATTGTGCACCGGGATTTTCGGGTGACCAGGTGTCGTGGGTTTCCGCAATGGTGTTATAAGTACCTTGTGCGCAAGACATGATCCACATGGTTTTCCAGTCTACCGCTTTGAAACCAAGCGCATAGTCAAAACGTGCTGATAAAGTAAGGTCTTTCCAGGTGACTGAAGTATTGATACCTCCTGTCCATTTGGGTACAGTGTTGCCCACTTTCACCATGTCGTAATTGTCGATGATGCCGTCACCGTTTACATCCTTCCATTTCACATCACCCGGCTGGATGCGGAGAGAATTCGCTTTCTGATTGGCTGTCAGTTTGTTATATCCTTCCTCACCTCCGTAAAGGGGACGGTTGCTTGAGCCGTTGTTACCACTTGACAAGTCGATCAGTCCTCCTGGTATTTCATCTTCGGAACGATAGATTCCTTCGGCTACGAACATGTACAAATCACCTGGGCGTTGTCCTTCCTGATAACCGCCTACCCATGCTTTTTCATAGCTTCCGTCCTCCAGCTGGCGTCCGGTATATACTTGAAATGCATTTTGACGGTTTCTTTCCAGACCGTTGTCGGGCAATGCCACTACTTTGTTTTTATTTAATGCGCCGTTCCAGTTCAGATTCCATTTCCAGTCTTTGGAGTCGATAACTTTGAATGCCAGTTCGAATTCAAAGCCTTGGTTCTGGAACTTACCGTTGTTGGAGGTAAAGGAAGAAACACCCGAAGTAGACGGGATGGTGATGTTGGCATACTTGTCACTGGTCAGTCGGTTGTAGTAAGTCAAATTGGCATTGATGCGGTTGGCCAGAAAGCCTAGATCCAGACCGATTTCGAAAGTTCTTGACTTCTCCCATTTCAAGTAGGGATTAGGAAGGTTGTTTAACAGGAAGTAAGCGTTGCCGTTGTATTTGCTGCCTGCATAAGCACCTTGTACTGTGTAGTTTCCTACAAAATCTTTGTTTACATTACCATTCAGACCGAAGCTGGCACGCAATTTACCGAATGAGATGATATCGGCCCATTCACTGGCAAATTTTTCTTTGGAGAACACCCATCCGGTAGATACTCCGGGGAAGACACCCCAGCGGTTGTCTTTGGTCAGTTTGGAGTAGCCGTCCCGTCTTAGAACAAAAGACAGCAAGTATTTTGACTGGTAATCATAATTTACACGACCGAAGAATGACATGATACGCTGGCGGCTGTGTGAGGAGTCTATGCTGCGTTTGCCTTTGTCATCACTGGTATATTCCAAATCGCCGAAAGCGTCACTGGGAGCTCCCGATCCTGAGGCACTGAAACCTTTATAATATGAGTCGTAGTACTCGAAGCCGGCCATGGCATCCAGATAGTGGTCTTTGTTTATTTGATAGTTGTAGTTTAACACTGCATTATAAGTTTGGTCCAATGTGCGTCCGTAGGAAGCCGAGGTGCTGTGTGAGGTTACCCAGTTTCCGGGAGAAGATAAATAATCTTTGTTGAAAGCTTCATATTTTTCTTCTGAATAGAACCAGATGGCGTTCACTTTTAATGAGAGTCCTTTCATGATATCTGCGGTAAAAGATTGGTTCATGGTGAACTTGTCTGTATTGTTGTCACGGACAAACTTGTCAAAATTGATTTGTTGGTTTCCGTCGCCTGAATTGGGTCCCAAAAGCATTTCACCGTCAGCATTATATCCACGGAAAGTGGGAGGTAATGATAAAACGCGTGAGAAGTAGTTGGCTTCTGCGCTTTGGGTAGGAGGAAGATCGTTCCAGGTTGCATCTGCAAAGTTGAAGCTGGAGTTGGAGGTTAACCATGGTTTCAGCTTGTAATCGGCATTGAATGTGAAAGTGATACGTTGGTACTTGTTTCCTACGGCTGTACCTTCACTATGGTTGTATCCCAAACCTGCATAGTAGTTTCCCTTTTCATTTCCTCCGCTTACACTCAGGTTGTAGTCTTGTGAGAAAGATGGGGAATTGATATTGAAATCCGCTATATCTGTATTCTTGAAAATCAGTTGGTCTCCATAAATAGGATCAGTCATGGTTTCCCATCCTTGGTTGAGCAGGAAAGCCAGATCGTCCGAATATTTCATGGTACTCCATATAGCCTGGCTGTTTTCGTTTCCATTCAGCGGGATTGTCTTGTCATCATCTGCCCAATATTTGTTGCCTGTTCCATAAGGAGTGGCACCGGTCAGACCGGTCAGTGAAGACCATCCTTGTACGGCCGATCCGTCCGGATGTTTCATGTCTCCCGTGTAAGCATTCATGTAACCAGTGCGCATCCAGTAAATGTAATCACGCGCATTCATAAAGTTATAAGAGTTGTGGAAGTAGTTCCAGCCTAGTTTGGCCGAAAGCTCTACACGTGTACTTCCCTCTTTGCCTCGTTTGGTAGTGACTAGTACTACACCGTCATTGGCTCGGGCGCCATAGATGGCGGTGGCTCCGGCATCTTTTAATACTTCCATGGATTCAATATCGGCCGGGTTGATGTCACTTAAAGAACCGCGTACTTGGCCGTCTACCAGGATTAAAGGTGAACCTGAACCGTCAAAATTAGTACCTCCTCGAAGTACCAAGGTAGGAGCTGCTCCCGGATTACCGGAAGTCTGGCTGACGGACAGACCTGCCACGGCTCCTGATAAGGCTTGTGCCGGATTGGAATAAAGTCCTTGTTTTAATGTTTCTTCTTTTACCTTGGAAATGGAGTTGGTTACTTTTGTGCGCAACTGTTTGCCGCCATATCCGGTTACAACAACTTCTTGGAGCATTTCTGAGTCTTCTTTCAATGCTATTTTAAAAGTTGACTTTCCCTTTACGCTTAAAGTTTGTGTCTGATAACCGACAAATGATACTCTGATACTGCCATCGTTGGCTACGGAAAGTGTAAAATTACCATCTAAGTCGGTAACTGTACCATTCGTGGTGCCTGTTTCTACAATACTGGCGCCAATAACCGCTTCACCTGTGGCGTCTGTGACCACACCCGTGATTGTTTTCTTTTGTGCCATGGCTCCTATGGAGCATAACAGGCAAAAAAGCATGAATAAGGTTTTCTTCATAGATTTGTTTTTAAAGTTACTGTTTGAAGTTCTACCAGAACTATTCCGTGTCCATAAAGGGAAAATAGATTGTATTTTATTTTATTTAAGAAGGAATTTTAAAAGGATTTTTCTACTGAATTTCTACTGTTATGCTACTTTGAGGCGGAAAAAGATAAAAGATATCCCTTTTTATATACTTTTATTTA
>OHHN01000950.1_pt1 | contig 15144 bp, 10 predicted proteins | sample 1568131 | NCBI WGS metagenome assembly OHHN01 (sample SAMEA3879575, study PRJEB24766) | human gut metagenome | biome: human-associated habitat; feature: feces | place: USA | collected 1985/1987 | reverse complement strand
TTCAAAAAAACACCTTTATCTTTGTGCACATTAAACGAACATTTTTTGAACACCCCATAAAATAGGATTTAAACAATTAATATACAACACATTATTACCCAAAAACAAATTTTCATCCATCATTTTCCACCCTACTCCCCTCCCATTCCAATTAAATTATCTACTTTCGTATTTTTTAACCACGTTAATATTACCTAACGGTTAATTAATCATTTAAGTCATGACAGAATTTAAAAAAACAAAAAGCTGAACGGAAATCAGCTGAGAAGTAAATCGTACAAATCTGATAATCAGAAGGAAGACGATAGTATAGAACAAGACAAAGCGAATGTAATAAATGAAAATTTATTAGCTTCGAGAAAGTATTACGGAGCAAATACCCATCTGTTGGTAGGCGCCCTGAGATGCTTCAAATTAGGCGGTTTTGAAGGTACGGAAGTCCATACAATCAGTGATTTTATAGAGTGGTGGGACAGTACGGGCAAAATCAGAAAGCATGTAAAAGGAAAGCATATACCTCTAAAAACAAGCAGCTTAAGAACCGAGATAGAGAGTATATGGGCGGTGATACAGAAGGAAGATACAGAACATATAGATCCCTATGGATATGATGTAAAGATTAATCGGTAATAGTTAACTCCAAAGAAAGGGCATAATTTTGCCCCGTCAACAGGATAGTGAAAGGGCTACACCCTTCCACCGGGATGGTGTAGCCCTAACCTAAAAAGGGTGTAGCTATCCAAGACAAAGGGTGTAGCCATCACAGACGGTTGATTATAAACCATTTATAAACAACTAAAATCATTAAGATGGAGAAACAAACGTTGGGACACCAACAAAAGTATGTAACGAAAGACGAAAGAGTGGAGAATCTATGGAAGAAACAGATTGGGCAGGAAACAGACTTATCCGAAGAAACCATCGCATGGATGGCACGACGAATTTTACAATTAACTGCCTACATGCCATACGGATGTGCACTGATAGCCTATCGAAAACAAAATGGAGATTTTTACATGGGAAGAGGAACACTGATACATTACGAAGCCGATTTCCACCGCAAATACGACATCGAGCGTATTCAGAACCATGTAGTGTACTGGGATATAGAGCAACAGGGATGGAGAACGTTCCAGATCGAGAACTTCCTGGAATGGAAACCGGTGGTAAGTTGAAAATTGAGAGTTGAAAATTAAAAAACAAAAGATTATGGATTCATATCTATTACATGATGCCAATGCAGGCAATAACTTTAAAATGATGATAATGATGCAAAAAGAGGGAATGAAAGGATACGGTATCTACTGGATGCTGCTGGAATTTCTAAGATTACAGGACGGATATAAGGCAGACTTAAGAGTATTGCCCATACTGGCACAGAAAATGAGAGTTACGGTAACCACCCTGAAGCGGATCATATATGACTATGCACTCTTCGAGGTAAACGGCACAAGCTTTTCATCGCCCGGACTCACACTGCGCATGAAACCATGGGACGCCCAACAGGACGCAAAAAGAGAGTCAGGCCGTCGTGGAGGGTTGGCTAACCAGCAGAAAATCAGAGATGCCAAGGCAAGCAACGCTTTAGCTACAAACAAAGAGAATAAAGAGAATGAAACAATCCCCTCTAGATCTCCCCAGGGAGACACGAGGAAGAATGAGGAGATTCTTCTTGTTCCACCGGAGTATGCACTCAACAAACAGACACACAACTATGAAGGATTGATAGAAGAATTGGAACGGCAAAAAGTGACATCCTTAAAAGAGAAAAATGCCATTCTCAGACTGACCGACTTTGGAAGACTGGGAGGCAAAATATGGAAAATCATCTATGACATCAACAATTCGCCACAGATGAAAGCAAGGATTGTGATGCCCGGAAAATATATTCTGAAGCTGTTGCAAAATTAAGTAGATGATCATAATTAGCTTATACTTTGCAAGTATAAGCTAATTATGACATACCTCCCCTGATCATCCTACATAAATATCAGCTGCTTTTTAAGCAAGTCCACAATATCGCTTTGCAGCTTCTGAGCATTGATAGGTTTAGAAGTGTACGCATCAAAACCACTGTTCAGAATGCGTTCTTCATCTTCGGCATAGACATAAGCTGTCACTGCCATAATCGGGACCGTCGGCGACATTTCACGTATAAGTTGTGTAGCTTCGTAACCGGTCTTTTTAGGCATATTGATATCCATCAATATCAGATGGGGGTTGTATTGCTTGAATAGCTCCACCGCCTCTTCCCCATCCCAGGCATGGAGAATGTTGTACTGACGCTTCAGGATAGATTCGAACAACAGGAAATTACTCTCATTATCCTCAGCTATCAGAACTGTGAGTTTACTCTCCACTTTATTCAACCGGTGTTCCTTCTGTTCCCTCACTGATTTGAGCTCAACGGGACGATAAGGAAGAGTAAACCAGAAAGTAGAGCCCTTGCCGGATTCCGATTCCACACCAATCTCACCACCCAGATTCTCTACAATACTTTGGCAAATAGAGAGTCCCAGTCCTGTGCCTTGCGAGAACGAATCAAGCTTTACAAAACGACCGAACACAGTATCTTTCTTGTCTTTTTCAATTCCATATCCCGTATCCGTGATATAGAAATAGAGAAAATCAGTATTTTTCAGATGATAACCAAAAGTGATGCTTCCACTGGGGGTAAACTTCATAGCGTTATTCATCATATTGGTTACCACTTGTGTCAGCCTGTTCTTCTCAATGTTTACAAAACAATCCGGCATTTCCGGCAGATATCGGATGACAACCGCATCATTTTTCTGGCGGAGCCGGGCGGATTCTTCCAACTCCTGAAACAAGGCATTCAGATCTATATCAGAATAGACAAACTCAAGTGTTCCGGACTCAATCTTGGAAAGATCCAAAATATCTCCTACGAGTTGCAACAACAGGGTATTATTGTTCTCGATAATATTGATGTATTCTTCTTTTTCTTCCGGCTCTTCCGCATCCGCCAGAATACTGGAAAAACCGACAATGGCATTGAGCGGGGTACGTATTTCATGGCTCATATTAGCCAGGAAAGCTGATTTAAGACGATTGGATTCTTCTGCTTTTTCTTTTGCCGTAATCAAATCTTCTTCCATTTTCTTTCGCCCGGTGATCACGAGAGAAGAACCTATCAAAGTAATCGGATTGCCCTTTTCATCCCGCTTATCAACCGTGGCCTGAGCCTCAACCCATTCATAACGCGCCACGCCATTCTTGCGGACTATCACACGATATTCTTCCTTAATTTTAGAAACATTACCTTCCGTCAGTTCCTTATAGGCTTTCTTTACCCGTTCCCTATCTTCCTTACAGATTTTGGCAAAATATTGGTAATCGGGTACGGAAAGCTGATCTTCGTTCATCATGCTGTCGTCATGGCTAAGCTCCACCGGACGGTTCACATCACAGAGCATGGTACCCTTTTCCAGATCCCATTTCCAGGGAACGATATTCGCCACATCCAGCGACATTGACAATTTATGATTAGCGGAACGCAACATCTGTTGTGTCTCGGCCAGTTCGGTATTGTCTACGCAGAAAACATCAATGAATCCCTTATGCTTGGAAGGCGTCAGAATCACATTGAAATAATTACCTATATTTTCGTAATAGTATTGATAAGAAAGTTCCTTTTGAGTGGAAGTAACCATGCTATAGAGGTGGCACATCCTTTCAAAACCTTTCGGATCCGCCTCACTTCCTTTTTTGCCAATGACCTCACCCATGGATTTGAAGTATTTCTCAAAACGTGGATTGGCTTCTACAGTGATATAGTCCACAATCTTTCCCGCAGAGTCGTAAATCAGTTGCTGTTTCAAATAAACGATGGGCATATTCTCAAACAAACTGTGATAACTGGTCATCAGTCTGATCTGTTCTTCCTGCTTTTTTCTTGCTCTGGACAGCCACCCCATCCGCAGCCACATAAACAAGAGCATGATGACTACAATGGCAATTATGACGCTATATTTATGTTGTTCCCAGAAAGAGGGCGGCATCATATAAAAGACTGAATTGGGAGGACACAAGCCAGGCGATAATCCGGCTTCCATAAGATCGTAATAGTTGAACATGGGAGTAGGCATACCGCAGTCTACGATACGGACTCCTTTCTCGTTGACACCGGATAAAACACCGTTGGTAATCTCAACCACTTTTCTTCCAACAGTTTTTTCATCAAAGAAATAGCCGCCTACCAGACCGTTCCGCTGCAATCCGGTATTATCTAATGAGAAGATAGGTGAAGAGGAATAATAGCTCAGAATTCTGGAAATATTATTGGTTAATACGACATTCCCTTTTTGAGTATCCTGATGCCATGAGCAAAAGAGAACTCCGCTGTTTGCCTCTGCATGGCTCAATGAATCCGCCAATGCATCAGTAGTCATTACACCGGCAACATAATCCTTTATTTCAAGTTCGGGAAAGTTCTTGCTCACAATCTCTTTTAAATCCGAGCGGAATTGGGCACTTATATACCGGGCATCCGACAGAAATATCAACTCATCCATTTCAGGCATCAAATCCTGCATCAGCGAAACTGTTTCTTTAAGATATGCAGGTACATAGAATACAGTCAGCGACAAATCTCCTTTATAATCTTTCAAGGGAGTTCTCTCTTCTACCGGAATGGCACGCCTCTCCAGATAAGCCTCTTGCGGACCGACGTAATCCGTCTCCGTACAAAGAATCACAGGGACATCTTTCCATTGTTTTTCTATATCATCTCTCAGCAAACCCCAGGAAGCACTACCTAAAAGAATCAGGAGTTTTGGAGGATTGTCTGCATATTTTCCAAAGAGACTTTCTTCATATTCCAATAATTCTTCTGCATTTTGTAAATGCATAAATTGACTGCCCATGTGCTCCACATCCACTACATAAGGAGAATTTTTATGCTGATAAGAATTATAAATAGGGATGATAAAGTCGTTGCTCCATCGGGAAGAGCCACTGTATGCGTTGAGAATCAATATTCTATCTTCATTGCCCGGTTTAAATGCTGAGGATACTTCGCCAAATACATTAACAGCATTTAAAAGAAAAGCAACTAATATAATAAACACTCTGATTATTATTTGCAAATATTTCATCGAAATTACAGTTTAGTCTCCAAGTGTACCCATTCTTTACCACACAAGGAACAAAAGGTCTACATCATAGAGAAATTAGACTGCAAAACTAATTAAAAATCAGAGAATTCCCAGTTTTTGGAAAAGAGATTTTTAAAGAGGATTGCGTATCTTCCATATTCTGCGTACTTTTGAAAGCATAAAACAATAATATCAATGAAAATACTTCATACCAGCGACTGGCACCTGGGACATACATTATATAATTATGACCGTAGCCACGAGCAACAAGCATTTTTGCAACAACTAACCCGCATCGTAGCAGAAGAAATGCCGGATGCAATGGTAGTGAGCGGAGACATCTATCACTACTCCACCCCATCGGCAGCCACACAAAAGATGTACACGGATGGTATGCTCGAAATTCACAGGGCATGTCCCGGAATGACGATTGTGGTAACTGCCGGAAACCACGACAGCAGTTCTAAACTGGAAATAGACAGCAGTCTATGGAACCATTTTGGTGTGAAAGTCGTGGGAAACATCGAACGTACCCGGGAAGAGGTGAATCTGGAAAAACATATTGTGGAAGTAATAGATGAAGCAGCAGCACTGAAAGGATATATCATTGCCGTCCCCCACGTCTATCCACAGAATTTCCCGATGCTGGACACTGAAACGCCACGCGAAGAACGGCAAGCACGTTTCTTCCAGGCATTGCTGGACGAAGTAGGAAAAATGAACACGGGAGGATTGCCCGTTGTATTAATGGCACATCTCTCCATAGAAGGCAGCGACCGGACGGGGCATGACGAAACCGTGGGTGGAATAGAATACGTCCCCATCAGTTCCATGGGCGAAGGATACGATTATCTGGCACTCGGACACATTCATTGTCCGCAGAACATCAAAGGAAACGGACGGCATGCACGCTATTGCGGTACCCCCCTACCCGTCAGTTTCGACGAAGCTTATCCACACTCCGTATCTATCGTCGAATTAAAAGGACGGGAAGCGCCACAGATAAGGACAATAGAAATAGAAAATCCAATACCACTCGTCACCCTCTCCAAGGAACCGGTAGTCTTTGAAGAAGCCATAAAGTTACTGGAAGAATATCCGGACGATAAGCCGGCTTATATCCGCTTGAATGTTCTGATAAAAGACTATCTGGCACCCGACTGCAATGAACGGGCATCGAATGCCGTAAGAGGAAAAAGCTGTAAATACTGCTATATCAAATCCAACCGTGAAAAACAAACTTCAGACTACATAGCCCGGCACATCTCCATCCAGGAAATGCAGGAAATGTCTCCACTGGAAATAGCCAGACTTTATTATCAGGAGGCAGAAGGAGAAGAGATGGACGAGGAACTCTGTGAACTGATGAGCAGTGTCGTACAGAAAGTGAGAGAAAAGAATAATCTGCGCTAATCCGTGTAATCTGTGGTGAACTATGAAACTTCAAAAACTGACTATAAAGAATCTGGCCTCGATAGAAGATGCCGTCATTGATTTTGAGAACGGCCCCTTAAGTGAAGAATCCCTGTTCCTGATCTGTGGTGAAACAGGCGCCGGTAAAACAACATTACTCGATGCCATTTGCCTGGCACTCTATAATGAAACGCCCCGCATGGAACGCACAGCAAATGAAAAGTACCGGGATGTAGGGCAAACGTTTTCTTCTAAAAAGGAAGATGTGGCTATAAACGACAGCCGCCAACTGATGCGACGAAATACCAGTGAAGCTTGGACAGAACTGGAATTTATCGGATCAAACGAAATACCTTACATCGCCAAATGGTACGTAGCCCGCGCACATCGGAAAGCATCCGGTGCCATTCAAGACACTAAATGGACGCTGGAAAACTGCAAAACCAATCTCCAACTCACCAAGAGAAACGAAATCAAAGCGGAAATACAAGAAGCCGTAGGGTTGAACTTCGAGCAATTCTGCCGCACCACCCTATTGGCTCAAGGAGATTTCACTAAGTTTCTTCAGAGCAAAGAAAGTGAGAAATCGGACATCCTGGAGAAACTGACAGGTACCGGAATTTATTCTGAAATAGGTGCAGGGATTTATGCCATAACGAAAGAAAAGCGCGTAGACTATGAGAATCAGAACCGGAAACTGGAAGGAATCCATGTGCTGACTGAAGAAGAAATGACCGGAATTAACGAAACAATGGCTGCGTTAAGTAGCGAAATCAACGGAAATACCGGGCAAAAGAACATAGCAGCACTGAAACGTGACTGGCTGAAAAGAAATACTGAACTCACCCTTACTCAAGAAAGTCAACAGAAAATCTGGGAAGTGAAGAAAGAACAGTTACAATCGGATGACTTCCGGCAGAAAGAACTACTGATAAAGGATTGGAATCACACTGCGGATGCCCGCAATTGGCTCTCCTCTTTCAAACAGCAGCAGTGGCAACAAGAAATCAATGCCGAACAAACCGAAAGCTTGAAGCAGAATTTCATCCGCCTCAGCAGTGGCTGCGTTTGGCTGAAGGAGAATATGAAAGAGCAACAGGCAAAACTAATTCTTGCTGAAGAATATCTGCAAACCCATGCACCGTTCCTGCCCATGTTCGAGCAGAGCCAGTCTATCGTCACCGATTTGAATGCCGTGCTCTCCTCACATTCCCGCATCTCCATTTACGAAAAGCAGATAGTGGAATTGGTCCGGCAGCAACCTGCCCAAGAGCAAGAACGCACAAATAAGGAGAATGACTTCAATCTGAAAAGCAAAGAGAATCAGATCAGGCAACAGGAAATAAACCAACTGAACGCACAGCTTGATTCCATGAACCGGAGTGCCTTGCAAGAAAAGAAAAGTACATTGGAGACTATCAAAGAGAATTTGCAGAAAGCTCAAAATGCCCTGATAGTACTGGAAGATAAAAAGGCGGCTTTGGCCACAGCAGAGGAAAACGAGAAATCACTGGAAACCAATCTGCAAGCCAGCAAGAACCGGAACGGGAAACTTAAAAACGAATTCGACACTCAGAAGAAGGCGTACGATGACCTCAAAGAGCTTTATGACAAACAAAAAGAAGCTGTGGAGGAATGGGCCAAAGAAGCCCGTGCCCGTCTATCCATAGGAGATATGTGTCCGGTATGCGGCCAGAAGATAGAGGTACTCAGCAAGGACGAAGATTTTCAGTCGATGCTTGCCCCTATCCGGCAGTCGTTGGAAGCAAAAGAGAAAGAATACAAGGAAGCGGAACAAGCATTAAACAGCAACCGGGCAGAGGTCAAAACTTACGAGAATATGATAGCGAACAGCCGCCTAGCAACAGAAAAGACCCGAAAAGGTCATGATCTTGCCCGAACGGAAGCAGAAGAGCAATGCAGTCGGTGTTCTATTCCAAGCATCTCCGACAATACCAAAGAAATACTGGAAAAGTTATTTCAGGAGAATAAACTGAATCTGGAGAATGTCAATGCCAAACTAAATGAAGTACAAACCCTCTCCAACCATATTTCCCGGCTGCAACATCTGAAGGATAATCACCAGAAAGCTGTGGAAGCCGCCCGGAATGCATTGGACACCGCCGACAAGAATCTGACAAAGCTGAAAAACGATATCACCAATAAACATTCACTGGCGGAAAGTGAAAAAGAGATTGTTCGTACTACGCTGGAACGCGTCAGCCCACTGATTCTTTGGGAAGGGTGGCAAACGGAGTGGCAGACCTCCCCTACCGCTTTTATCGAACGCCTACAGAAATCCGCAGAGCATTATAAACTTGCACAGAACAGACAGGCGGAATTAAAAACTGCCATCGCCCTCATCGATAAAGAACTGAGCAGCATATCCGCCACACAAGAACTGATCTGTACGGCTTTCCCTGAATGGAGGCATCTTACGGCAAAGGAAAAAATGGAAATCAAGAATCTGGGAATGGCGTGGAATACGCTGAATTCTGAAGTCGGCGGACTGAAACAGAACATCCTGTCTGTCCGGAAGAATCTCGATGAGCTACAAGCCAGCCTGACAGCATTCTATACCACACACCCGGATATGGACGAAGCACGCCTCATCGCTCTTTCCTCCTACTCCAACGAACAAATAGAATCTCTGCGTAGCGGACAGCAGAGGCTTAGAGAAGAAGAAGTGGCAGCACAGACAGCCTTCAGACTTACAACCGGCCAACTGGAAGAACACCAAAGTAAGAAGCCGGAAATGGAAGAAGAAGAAACCCTTGAAAGTCTGGATAGTCTTATCACTGCTTTGGATGAAAAGATCACAGCAGGCAATCAGACCCTCTTACGACTGAAAATCCAATTGGAAGAGAATGCGAAAAATATTGCCCGGATAAAAGATGAGAAGAAACGTGCAGACGAATTACGGGAGGTTTATCTGAAATGGGACCGCCTTTGCCATCACTTTGGTGACGAGAAAGGAACGAATTTCCGAAATATTGCCCAGAGCTTCGTACTGAAAGAATTGCTCAATGGAGCAAACTTCTACCTGCAACGCCTGACCGAACGTTACGAGTTGGAATGTCAGGCAGGTTCACTCACCATTCTGTTGCGCGATTTATATCAGGGAGGTGCGGCACGTCCGGCCTGTACACTGTCCGGCGGAGAGAGTTTCCTGGTTTCTCTGTCATTGGCACTCGGTTTGTCTTCACTCAGCCGCCATAGCCTGTCTGTAGATACATTGTTCATTGATGAAGGATTCGGAACCCTGAGCAGTGATTATCTGAACACAGTAATGGACACACTGGAGAAACTGCACCAGATGGGCGGCAAAAAAGTGGGTATCATCAGCCATGTAGAAGGACTGCGCGAGCGGATCAAGACCCAGATACAGGTGAAGCGAATTGATAATTCGAGAAGTGAAATCACAACAGTGAGGACACTATGAATTTTATTGTGTACTTTTGTAGCAACTATTAATAGAAAAAGACAATGAAGAAGTTCATAAAAGGAGTCCGGTTTGCTCCTAAAAACTATTCCGACGAAGTAGAAGTGAAGATTCAACACTATAAAAAGGAAGGTTATAAACTACCGTCGCGCCACTTATTGCGCACCGAAGAACAACTGGCGGGTATCCGCGAAAGTGCCAAAATCAACACCGCACTGCTGGATTACATTTCTGCAAACATCCGCGAAGGAATGTCCACTGCGGAAATTGACCACATGGTTTATGAATTTACAACGGATCATGATGCAATACCTGCCCCTTTCATGTACGAAGGTTTTCCCAAAAGTGTATGTACAAGCATCAATGACGTGGTATGTCATGGCATCCCAAGCACGAAAGAGTTCCTGCGCAGCGGAGATATTGTGAATGTAGACGTTTCCACTATTTATAAAGGATATTTCTCGGATGCGTCACGAATGTACATGATTGGAGAAGTGAAGCCGGAAATGCAACGCCTGGTACAGGTGGCAAAGGAATGCCGTGACATAGGCGTACAGACAGCACAACCGTGGGCACGGCTTGGAGACGTCGGTGCAGCCATTCAGGAACATGCGGAGAAAAACGGATACAGTGTAGTACGCGACCTGTGCGGGCACGGCGTAGGAATCAAGTTCCATGAAGAACCGGACGTTGAGCACTTCGGCAAGCGCGGTACAGGTATGCTTATCGTTCCGGGAATGACATTCACCATCGAACCGATGATCAATATGGGAACTTACGAAGTCTTCATTGATGAAGCCGACGGATGGACCGTCTGCACAGACGACGGACTGCCTTCGGCACAATGGGAAAGTATGCTTCTGATTACCGAAAACGGCAACGAGATATTGACTGAATAAGCATGGATATTGTTTTTCTAATTATCGGTCTTATAGTAGGTGTCGGCGTAGGGTATCTGATAGCCGGACGAAAAAGTGCCGCGTTGTCCGCACAACTGCAAGCCACCCGCGAACGGGAAGAACTGCTGAATCGTACGGTAGAAGAACGGATTGCACGTGAGAGAACCATCACAGCCGAGCGCCTGGCGGAGCAGGAAAAATCTTTCAATCTGAGACTGGCGGAGCAGCAGAAGCAATGGGAAGAACGTCTGAAATTGCAAACTGAAGAAGCGGAAGCCTTGCACAAACGCATGAGCACGGAGTTTGAGAATCTCTCCAACCGCATTTTCAAAAGCAAGACAGAAGACTTCACCAAGCTGAATTCGGAGCATCTCAGCAATTTACTCCGCCCATTGGGGGAAAACCTGAAAGATTTTCGGGAAAAGGTAGAACAAGTATATGACAAAGAGTCGAAACAACGTTTCTCGCTGGAAGAACGCATCAAAGATTTGGTAGAACTGAACAACCGGATCAGCGAAGATGCCAACAACCTGACCCGTGCGTTAAAAGGTGACTCCAAGATACAGGGCAACTGGGGAGAAATGATACTGGAACGTCTGCTGCAAGCTTCCGGCCTGATAGAAGGCGAACATTATTTCCGCCAGGAATTCCTGAAAAACGAACAGGGTGAAATGCTGACCAACGAAGAAAGCGGTCAGAGAATGCAGCCGGATATTATTGTCAGGTACCCGGATGAGCGGGAAATGATTATCGACTCCAAGGTATCCCTGACTGCCTATGCTGCCTACAATTCCGCCGAAAACAAAGAGGAAGAGGCTCGCTGGTTGAAAGCACATCTGCAATCGGTACGGGCGCATGTGGATGAACTCAGCCAGAAGGATTATTCGCATTATGATGCAAAAGCACCGGACTTTGTGATGATGTTTATCCCTACCGAAGCTGCCTACCTGACGGCGATCAAAGCGGATACCAATCTATGGGAATACGCCTATAATAAAAAGGTGGTATTGATGAGTCCCACCAATCTGATTAGTGCGCTCCGCCTTTCCCTCGATCTCTGGAAACGGGAAAATCAAGTGAAGAATGTGCAGGATATTATCAAACGAGGTACATTACTTTACGAAAAGATTGCCGGATTTACAGATACATTCTTGCGCATCGGTGACAATCTGAGCGGATTGCAAAGAGATTATGACAAGGCTTACAACCAGCTTTCGGATGGCAACGGCAGTGTGGTAAGACAGGCCGAACTGCTGCGTAATATGAGTCTGACTCCTAAAAAACGAATATCAGCAAGACTGCTGCCCAAAGAAGAGGAAACGGAGGAGGAAGAAAACGGACAGGACAAATAGACAATCCAAATTAAGATATATAAAACATGAAAATCCTAAAAGACCGTATCCTGAAAGATGGAAGATGCTACCCCGGAGGTATACTGAAAGTAGATAACTTCATCAACCACCAGATGGACCCTATCCTGATGAAATCCATCGGTGTGGAGTTCGTCAGACGTTTTGCCTCCACCCCAATCAACAAAATTATCACGGTAGAAGCCAGCGGTATCGCTCCCGCCATTATGGTAGGTTATTTATTGGAATTACCTGTAGTCTTCGCAAAAAAGAAAAAGCCGAGCACTATGGAGAACATGCTGGTTACTTCTGTCTATTCTTTCACCAAGCAACGCTCTTATGATGTATGTGTCAGTAAAGACTTTCTCCGTCCGGGCGACCGGGTACTTTTCATCGATGATTTCCTGGCCAACGGAAATGCTGCCAAAGGCATCATGGAACTTGTGAAACAGGCCGGAGCCGAACTGGTGGGCATGGGCTTCATCATAGAAAAAGCCTTTCAGCATGGAGGTGACGAACTTCGTGAGCAAGGTATTCATGTGGAGTCTCTGGCGATTATTGAGAGCCTTGACAATTGCGAAATTAAAATCAGGTAAAAGTATTTATCGTACATCTATAAACTTACAGCCGGCTTGTTGATGAATCAACAAGCCGGCTGTTTCGTTATAATCCGAGTATCTATTTTTATTCAGTAAAACATTATTTATGGGATAAAGTTGTCCGAATAACTTCTTTCACATCTTCCACGATTCCCATAGTAACATCTTTATCAAACTTCAGTCCCACTGATAATCCATCGCTGTTGGCAACCGTTCGGTAATCCTTTAACTTTAATTCCAATTCCTGAAGAGAAGGATTCTTTATCACTGAGCTTGTACCTCCTTTCGGATACAAAGATACTTCTATGGGTAAAAATATATCCGAAGCCGTCTTATATTTAGAACTGTAAATCTTAGGTTCTCCAAAAGAAACGAATATAGGAAGCAAACTATCTAAACGAGCTTCGGAAACTCCGCCTAACTCTCCGGAAATTTCTCCACGAACTTGTAGATAAGCCTCTTTTATGGTGCGCAGGTAAGAAGTGATAGCGGTGGATGACGAACCACGGTCATATATCACAGATAGCACAAGCAGCAGATTCTCATCTTTCTTTACAGCTTCCTTGTATGACTTCATCAATAAATTGGTAAATCGACTCGACAAGGTTTCTACATCATATTCCTTAATCAATTCCTGATCCAGCATCATCTTATTATTCATATTCACAAAAAAGCTGCAAGTCCGCATTGGCTTCTCGGGCCTATACTCCATCTTTCCGCCCATAGCATCGTTCGCTTTACGAGTGAAGAAAGCCTCCAACTGTTGCAACTCGCTCTCCTGAACTGAATTTTGTTTCACACTCGCAGACGCGTTTATCGCCTGCCCCACTGTCTTCTTAACTTCCGGACGCGCAAATGCATAAAGCGTTCCGGCAGCTACGGGCACAAAAAGCAATAGCTTCAAACGCGCCCAATTGTTTGTTCTTCTTTTTAACATCATTGTGATACGATTTTTAAGTTTGCTGTGATTGAACCCGCAAGCCATAGAGTAGAGCCTTGCACCCACGGACTTCTTCACTAGCAAGAGTTGATATTCTGTTGCATCGATGCCATTATTAATAACGCCATTATCGGCTTCATATTCATGCACTTCACGAAGTTCACGCATCAGGAGCCATGCGGCAGGATTGAACCAATGGAATATAACGATACATTCCATCCAAAGTAAATCCAATGTATGTCTATGTTGCAGGTGCATTTGCTCATGCAACAGGATTTCTCCGGGGTTCCGTTCGTAATCCTCCTGTGACAGGACAATGGTATGCCCCCAACTGAAAGAGACTATCTTCTCCGGACAGATGACCAGCTTGTATTTCCCGTAATTACAGGCAGGATAGCTCCGGATAAGCCGACGCATACGGATGGTAGAAAGCAAGAGGAAAGCAAGCACTATCAAAGCCCCGATAAAATAACAACCGCCCAACAGCCAGATCACAGGAATAGTATGAATCACATTCGTACGATCTCCCTCTATACCCTCCCCTTTCTCTGCCATCAAAAGACTTGCTTCTTCAGACAAATGCTTTTCACCCGTTCCTCCTTCTCTTTGAACATCCATTTCCTTCTCAGTCAATAAATGTCTTACAGTAGTTATTGGCAACTGCAAGGTTGTATATTGAGGAACATCTATTTGCAGCAATGGAAGTAACGTACATGCCATCGTTCCTGCCAGCAACAAAAAACGGTTCGTACAGAACAGCGTATCTTTCCTGAAAACCAATCTGAACAGAAAGTACAGGATTGTCAGGCATAAGGTAGACTCAAATATATAAAACAATATAGTTCCCATGATCTATTTATTTGCCGGGTATAACTCTATTTCTATCTGTTCGACTTTTTACTTTCGATCTCTGCTATCAACGCTTTTAACTCGTCTACCGACATACCCTCTTCTTCAATAAATGTAGATACAACATTGGTATAAGAGTTATTATAGTATTGGGCTACTACGTCATTCAGTGCAGAACGCTTATATTCTTTATCGGAAACAGCCGCATAGTACTGATACGTGTTACCATAGGCCTTGTATTTCACAAAGCCTTTTTCCTCTAATCCTCTAACTAAGGTAGATACGGTATTATAATGAGGTTTCGGCTCTTCATAAAAAGCCAGCAATTCACGAACAAACATCGGACCATGTTCCCAGAACATTTGCATGATTTCCTCTTCTTTAGCAGTTAATCGTTTCATAATATTTTCAGGTTTATTTGGGTGAACAACGCAAAGATAGGAATTAGTTTTAAACAAACAACTAATGCTATTAGTTATTCAACTAACAAAGGAAGTAGTTTAACTAATATTATTAGTAGATAGTAAATACACCTT
>OHHN01000948.1_pt1 | contig 15162 bp, 13 predicted proteins | sample 1568131 | NCBI WGS metagenome assembly OHHN01 (sample SAMEA3879575, study PRJEB24766) | human gut metagenome | biome: human-associated habitat; feature: feces | place: USA | collected 1985/1987 | reverse complement strand
CGGCGTGACGCCAGTGCTCCAGAAGCAGCTGACCCGCCACACCGAGAACTGTTATAAGCTGGTGGGGATCTTGCAGCAAAAGCCCAAGCCCACGGCCAAGCAGCTGGCGGCGGTGGCTCTGCTGGGCGGGGGAGAGCGCACCCAGAACGAGATGGAGGCCCACGGCATCAGCCGGGCGGTGCTCGACAACCTCTGCGCCAAGGGTGTCGTCGAATGCAGCAAGGTGAACAAATCCATCGACCTGTATTCGTCTATCCCGCTGAAAAACGAACCCATCCGCCTGACGGCAGAGCAGCAGGCAGCCTTCGACGCCCTGCTGCCCGGCCTTGAGGATGCCGCGCCCCACTCGGCGCTGCTCTACGGCGTCACCGGCAGCGGCAAGACGCTGGTCTTTCTGAAGCTCATCGAGCGGTGTCTGGCACTGGGGCGGCGCGCCCTCGTGCTGGTGCCGGAGATCAGCCTGACACCCCAGATGATCCTCCGGCTGAAGGGCCAGTTCGGGCGGCGGGTGGCCGTCCAGCACTCGGCGCTGAACCACACCGAGCGGCTGCTGCAGTGGCAGATGATACAGGACGGCGGCGCAGACATCGTGGTGGGGACCCGCAGCGCCATCTTCGCGCCGCTGGAAAACATCGGACTCATCATCATCGACGAGGAGCAGGAGCACACCTACCGCTCCGAGTCGTCGCCCCGCTATGCTGCCCACGAGGTAGCCCGGCAGCGTGCGGCGGAGAATGGAGCCCTCCTTCTCCTCGCCAGCGCCACCCCCAGCACCGAGAGCTTCTACGCGGCCCGGCAGGGCCGCACCCAGCTCGTCCGGCTCACCCAGCGCTACGGTGGCAACCCGCTGCCCAGCGTGAAGATCGTGGATATGCGGGCCGAACTGGCGGCGGGCAACCCCCGGGAGATCAGCCTTGCGATGGAGGACGCCATCCGGCGCAACCTCGACGCGGGCAAGCAGACCATCCTGCTGCTCAACCGACGGGGCTATCAGACCATGGCTCAGTGCGACGACTGCCGCGAGGTGCTCAAGTGCCCCAAGTGCAGCGTCCCCATGGTCTACCACAAGGCGGGCCACAAGCTGCTTTGCCACTACTGCGGCACCCAGCTGGACCCGCCCCCCAAGACCTGCCCCGCCTGCGGCGGAAAGCTGCTCTACCGGGGCTTCGGCACCCAGAAGGCCGAGGAGGAATTGGCGGAGCTGTTCCCCGAGGCCCGGGTGCTGCGGATGGATCAGGACTCCACCGCCGCGAAGGACGCCCACGAAAAGCTGCTGGCGAAGTTCGCCCGGCACGAGTACGACATCATGGTGGGTACCCAGATGGTGGCCAAGGGCCTCGACTTTGAGGATGTGACCCTTGTGGGGGTGCTGGGCATCGACTCGCTCCTCTTCGCGCAGGGTTTCCGGGCCTACGAGACGGTGTTCAGCCTCATCACGCAGGTGGTGGGCCGCTCCGGCCGGGCCAAGGACCCGGGCTTTGCCATCATCCAGACCACCGACCCCGACAACCCCGTCCTGAACCTCGCTGCTGCGCAGGATTATGACGCCTTTTTCGAGCAGGAGATCGCCTACCGCAAGTTAGGACTTTACCCGCCCTTCTGCGGCCTCTGCGTCGTGGGCTTCTCCGGGCCGAAGGAGATCGAGGTGGCCCGGGCCGCCGCCCGCTTTGCGGCGCTGCTGGGCCGTCAGGCCGCGCAGCAGCCCGACCTGCCCCTGCGGGTGCTCGGCCCCACCCCCGGCAACATCGAAAAGATCAACGAGAACTACCGCTACAAGCTCACCATCAAGTGCCGGGCGGACAGGCGCTTCCGCGACCTTGTCCGCCAGACCCTCGGCCTCTACGAGCAGGAAAAACTGCCCGCTAAGGCTACTGTGGCCGTGGATATGCACTCGGATGGTGATATTTGAGATAAGATGATTTGGAGGTATACTTCATGGCTATCCGCAACATTGTAAAAGAGGGCGACCCCATCCTGAATAAGGTCTGCCGCCCTGTGACCAACTTCGACGACCGTCTGGCCACCCTGCTGGACGATATGCGCGAGACGATGATCGCCGCCGACGGCGTGGGCCTCGCAGGCCCGCAGGTGGGGATGCTGCGCCGCGTCTTCGTGGTGTGGGACACCACCGACGCCCCCGAGGAGATCCCCGAGAACTACGAGTACAAGTTCATCGACTTCGTGAACCCTGAGATCCTGGCCGTGTCCGAGGACGAGGAGACCGCCTACGAGGGCTGCCTGTCCTTCCCGGGCCACAACGGCGCTGTCACCCGTCCGGTGGCTGTCAAGGTGCGTGCACAGGACCGTCACGGGGAGTGGTTCGAGCTGGAGGCCGAGGACCTGCTGGCCCGCTGCATCCAGCACGAGAACGACCATCTGGACGGCATCACCATCATGGAGTCCAGCGAGTTCTTCTATGAGGACACCGAGGAGGGCCGCGCCGCTGCCGCCAAGAAGAAGGAGAACGACTGATGCGCATTCTGTTCATGGGCACGCCCGACATCGCGGCGGACTGCCTGAAGGCCCTGTATGAGGCGGGCCACGACATCTGCGCGGTCTACACCCGGCGCGACAAGCCCGTGGGCCGCAAGCAGGTGCTCACCGCGCCCCCGGTGAAGGAGGTGGCGCTGGCCCACGGCACCCCCGTCTTTCAGCCCCGCACCCTGCGGGACGGCGGCGAGGACGAGAACATCCGCGCACTGGCTCCGGAGCTGATCGTGGTGGTGGCCTATGGCTGCATCCTGCCCAAGTCGGTGCTGGAAGCCCCGAAATATGGCTGCATCAACCTCCACGTCTCTCTGCTGCCCAAGTACCGCGGCAGCGCCCCGGTGCAGTGGGCCGTGCTGAATGGCGACGCCGAGACGGGCGTCTCCATCATGCAGATGGACGAGGGCCTCGACACCGGCGATGTGCTGGCCTGCGAGAAGATCGCCATCGACCCCGAGGAGACCAGCGGAGAGCTGTTCGACCGGGTGACGGCTGTGGGTGCCCGCGTCCTCTGTGAGACGGTGCCCGCCATTGCGGCGGGTACGCTGAAAGCTGTGCCGCAGGCCCACGAGAACGCCTCTGCGGCCCCCATGCTGAGCAAGGAGATGGCCGAGTTCCATCTGACCGAGAGCGCCGCCCACATCCACAACTGGGTGCGGGGGATGAATCCGTGGCCCGGCGCATGGTTCGTCACCTCCGGCGGCAAAAAACTCAAGGTGACGGAGTGCCGCGTGGCAGACAGCCACGGGGCGGCCCCCGGCACGGTGCTGGCGACCAAGCCCCTGACCGTGGCCTGCGGTGAGGGGGCCATCCAGCTGCTCCATGTCGTGCCGGAGGGCAAGAAGCCCATGGACGGCACTTCCTTCGCGGCTGGTCTCCGCCTCAAGGCGGGGGATACCCTGTGAGCGGCCCGAACCCCCGCGCGGCGGCGGTGGCGGCGCTGGTGCGGCAGGAGCAGGACGGCTTTTCCAACCTCATCCTCGACGCAGAGCTGCGCCGCCAGAAGCTGGAGGGCCGGGATAAGGCCTTCGCCAGCGCGATCTTCTACACCGTCCTCGAGCACCGGGGGACGCTGGACTATATCCTCGGGCAGTTCCTGCCCAAGGGTCTGGCCAAGCTCGACCCGCAGGTGAGGGAGATTCTCCGCGCCGCGCTGGCACAGGCGCGGTATATGCAGGTGCCTGCTTCGGCGGCGGTCAACGAGGCGGTCAAGCTGACCCGCACCTTCAAGAAGGCCAGCGCCTCCGGCCTCGTGAACGCCGTGCTGCGCCGTGCCATCGCCTACGACCTCGACACCGCCGTCTTTGCCGACGCGGTGGAGCGGCTGATGGTGCTGGGGTCGGCAGGCCGGGATGTGGCCGCCTTCCTCCACGCCAGCTACCCCGACGAGGCGCTGGACATCCTGACCCACACCGCAGACGGCGGCCTGACCAGCCTCCGGGCCAACCCCCTGAAAGGGACGCCGGAGGCCCTCTGCGAAAAACTGCTGGCATCGGGGGCGAAGAGTGCTGCGCCGGGCCTCGTGCCGGGCAGCGTCTTAGCCCGCTTCGAGGGGAGCCCGGCAGAGAGCGGGCTGTTCCGGGAGGGATACTTCCACGTCGAGGGGCAGGCCAGCCAGCTTGCTGCCCTCTGCGTGGAGGCAAAGCCCGGCGACACCGTCCTCGACCTCTGCGCCGCCCCCGGCGGCAAGAGCCTGCTCCTCATCGAGGAGATGGGAGATGAGGGGCGGCTGGTGAGCTGCGACGTCAGCGAGAACCGCGTCCAGCTCATCCGGAAGGCCGTAGAGCGGATGGGCTTTGCCCATGTGGAGCCGCGGGTCTCGGACGGCACCAAGCCGGACGCAGACCTGCCCATGGCCGACCGCATCCTTGTGGACGCCCCGTGCAGCGGCCTCGGCATCCTTGCCAAGAAGCCGGACATCCGGTACAAGACCCTCGAAAAAGCGCGTCATGATGAATTATTGGCCACCCAGTCGGCCATTCTGGATACAGCCGCCGCCCATCTCAAGCCCGGCGGAAGGCTGGTCTACTCGACCTGCACCATCGACCCCTCCGAGAACGAGGAGCAGGTGAGGGCCTTTGTGGGCCGTCACCCGGAGTTCCGGGTGGTGACGCCGGAGGTGGCCTTCCCCGCCGGGATGACGGTGGGGGACTGGGGCGCTCTCTCGGTGCCCACCCGCACCGGCATGGACGGCTTTTTCCTCTGCGCGATGCAGAAAGTTCCCTGATAAAAGGAGATTCCAATGGATACAAAACGCTGTATATCCTCCCTGACGCTGGAACAGCTGACGGCGGAGCTGAAAGCGATGGGCCAGCCCGGCTTCCGGGCCAAGCAGATCTTTCACTGGGTGCACCAGAAGCTCGTGACCGACTTTTCGGCCATGACCGACCAGCCCAAAACCCTGCTGGCAAAGCTGGAAGAGGCCTTTTACATCGCCGCGCCCATCATCGAGCGGCGGCAGGAGGCCAAGGACGGCACGGTGAAATACCTGCTGCGGATGGCCGACGGCAACTGCATCGAGACGGTCGTGATGCGCTACCACTACGGCAACACGGTCTGCGTGTCCACGCAGGTGGGCTGCCGGATGGGCTGCCGCTTCTGCGCGTCCACGCAGGCGGGCCGCGTCCGCAACCTCGAGGCGGGCGAGATCTGTTCCGAGATCTATACCGCCCAGAAGGACATCGGAGAGCGCATCTCCCACATCGTGCTGATGGGCATTGGCGAGCCGCTGGACAATTTTGACGAAGTGATGCGCTTTCTGGAGAACATCTCTTCCCCCGAGGGCGTCAACATCGGGATGCGGAACATCAGCCTCTCCACCTGCGGCCTCGTGCCGAAGATCGACCAGCTGGCGGAGAAGAAATTGCAGCTGACCCTCTCCGTCTCCCTCCACGCCCCCAACAACGACATCCGCAGCGGCATGATGCCCGTCAACGATGCCTACCCGGTGGAGGTGCTGATGCAGGCGGTGCGCCGCTATCAGGACACCACGGGCCGGCGGGTGAGCTTCGAATACTCGATGGTGCGGGGGGTCAACGACTCGGACGCCTGCGCCAAACAGCTGGCCGACCTCATCCGGGGCATGGGCGCCCACGTCAACCTCATCCCCATCAACCCGGTGGACGGCAGCCCCTACTCGGCCACCGACGCGGCCAACGTCCGGCGCTTCCAGCAGAAGCTGGAGAGCCTCGGCGTCAACGCCACCGTCCGCCGCCGTCTGGGCAGCGAGATCAGCGCCGCGTGCGGCCAGCTCCGCCGCGACGAGATGAACGGCAAAGCCTAAAAAGGAGAAGCCTATGAAACTTGCAGGAAAAACAGACGTCGGCAGCGTCCGGCAGGAGAATCAGGACGACTACCGGGCGGGGGAGCTGCCCGGCGGCGCGGCATGGGGGCTTGTGTGCGACGGCATGGGCGGCGCAAGGGGAGGCCGTGAGGCCTCGCTGAGCGCCTGCGACGTCATCGAGCACTGCTTCCTCGAGCAGTACGCCCAGTGTCTGCCCGGCGACGAGGAGAGCTTCCTGAAGCGGGCGCTCATCAGCGCCAACCGCTTCGTCTTCCAGAAAGCCTCCCGGGTGGAGGAGCTTGCGGGGATGGGCACCACGGCGGTCTGCGCCCTCGTGCGGGGCGGGACGGCCTACGTCTGCCACGCAGGCGACTCCCGCGCCTACCTCTGCCGGGAGGGGAAGCTCACCCAGCTGACCCACGACCACTCCTATGTGCAGGAGCTGGTGGACTGCGGCACCATCACCCCCGAGGAGGCCGAGCATCACCCCCAGAAGAACATCATCACCCGGGCGCTGGGCGTGGACTACCGCCTTGAGCCGGAGTTCACCAGCTGCCCCGTCCAGCAGGGCGACCTGCTGCTGCTCTGCACCGACGGCCTCACCAACGTCCTGCCCAAGGACAAGATGGAGGAGCTGCTGACCAAGGGCGGGTTCTACGACATCCCCGACCGGCTGGTGGACGCCGCCAACGCGGGCGGAGGCCCCGACAACATCACCGCGCTGCTGCTGGGTGTGGAGCCGCTGGAGGTGAAGCATGGATAATCTCATCGGGAAGACGCTGGATGGGCTTTACACCATCCGGGAGCTGATCGGCACCGGTGGGATGGCCAACGTCTATAGGGCTGTGGTGACGGCCCCCGGCGGGCCTGTGCCGGAGGGGACGGTTGTGGCCGTCAAGGTGCTGCGGCAGGAGCTGATGCACGACGCCGACCTCGTCCGCCGCTTCAAGAACGAATCCAAGGCCATCTCCCTGCTCAACCACCCCAACATCGTGAAGGTGTATGACGTTTCCGTCAGCGAGAACTTACAGTATATCGTCATGGAGTGTGTGGATGGCATGACCCTCCGGGAGTACCTCAACGAGCGGGGCGGTAAGATCACCAGCCGCGAGACCGTCCACTTCATCGGCCAGATCCTCCGTGCCCTCGACCACGCCCACCGCAACGGCGTCGTCCACCGGGACATCAAGCCCCAGAACATCATGCTGCTGGACAACGGCCAGCTGCGGATGATGGACTTCGGCATCGCCCGCATCTCCCGGGCGGAGAACCAGATCCAGAACGGCCGGAAGGCGATGGGCAGCGTCCACTATATCAGCCCCGAACAGGCGAGGGGAGACGAGACCGACCCCAAGAGCGACCTGTACTCGGTGGGCGTCATGATGTACGAGATGCTCTCGGGCAAGCTCCCCTTCGACGCAGACGACATGGTGGAGGTGGCCCGCAAGCAGATCACGGACGACCCGAAGCCGCTGGCCGAGCTGGCCCCTGAGGTGCCGCTGGGCCTTGTCCAGATCACAGAGCGCGCCATGGCAAAGCTGCCGGTGAACCGGTACGCCAGTGCCGCCGAGATGCTGGAAGCGCTGGACGCCTATGTGCGCGACCCGTCCATCACGTTCGACTATCAGTATGTAAAAGAGGAAGTCCCCGAAAAGGCGGTGAATGAACCTATGGCAGAAAAGCGGACCATCCGCAGACCGCCCGAGGCGCAGAAAACGCGCACCAAGGCGAAAAAGAAGAAGCCCGGCGCCTTTATGCCGGTGCTGCTGGGCATCACGGCGGCCTTTGCGCTGGCCTGCGCGGCCCTGTGCTGGGTCATCCTGAGCGACTCGAGCAACATCATGAACAAGAAAGCTGACATCGTGCTGAGCGATTTCAGCGGCATGACGCAGGACGAGGTGAACGCCTCCCCGCAGGTGGCCTCCGGGCAGGTGGTCGTCAACTGGGAGCAGGAGTACAGCAACGACTACGCCGCCGGTCATGTCTACAAGCAGTCGCCGGTGGCGGGCCGCACCGTCCGCGAGGGCCAGAGCGTGACCCTCACCGTCAGCCTCGGCGTCCACTACGTCACCGTCCCCGACTTGACCAACTATGTGCAGGCCGACGGCGAACAGCAGCTCAAGGAGCTGGGCGTCTCAGTGCTGGTAACGCAGGCCGTGGATGAATCGGTGGCCGCAGGCTCCATCATCCGCCCCGCCGCAGGCAGTCAGGTGGCCGCAGGCACCACCGTCGTCATCTACGTCAGCCGCCCGCAGGTGGCCACCACCACCAAGGTGCCCAGCCTCATCGGCATGAGCGTGAACGACGCCCGCACCCTGCTGGTGCAGAAGAAGCTGGGCCTCGGCGGCCAGACCGAGCAGTACAGCGACCAGCCCGCAGGCACCATCATCAGCCAGTCGCCCGGCGAGGGCGCATCGGCCAAGCTCAACACCCGCGTCAGCGTGGTGGTCAGCGCAGGGCCGGAGCCTGCACCGGAACCGGAAGCACCCAGCGAGAGCGCCAGCAGCTCCGGCAGCTCCGGCGGCGGCTGGTGGAGCGGCCTGTTCGGCAGCGGCAGCTCGTCCTCGTCCAGCACTGCCGCCAGCGAGAGCAGCAGCGCCTCCTCCGGGAGCACCGGCGGCGGCCTCGGCGACTGGTGGACGTCGTGGCTGGGGTAAGGGAGAGACTATGACAGGTTATATCACAAAAGGCATCGGCGGCTTTTATTACGTCAAAACGTCGGAGGGCATCGTGGAGTGCAAGCCCCGGGGCATCTTCCGCAAGCAGAAGCTCACCCCCGTGGCGGGCGATGTGGTGACGCTGGAAACGGAAAACGGCGCGGCGGTCATCGCGTCCATCGCGCCCCGGCGGAACGTCTTCGTCCGCCCGCCGATGGCCAACCTCGACGTGCTGTTCCTTGTGGCCAGCACCACCCAGCCCACCCCCAGCACCCTCGTGCTGGATAAGCTCTCGGCCATCGCCGTGGACAAGGGCGTCCAGCCCGTCATCGTCTGCACCAAGGGCGACCTCGCCGAGGCGGAGTTCCTGCGCAGTGCCTACGAGAAGTCCACGCTGCCCTTCATCCGCATCGACCACCGGACAGGGGAGGGCCTCGACGAGATCCGGAACTGGATCAATGGCCGTCTCTGCGCCTTCTGCGGCAACTCGGGCGTGGGCAAATCCACCCTCCTGAATGCCCTGCTGCCCGATGTGGAGCGGGAGACCGCCGCCATCAGCCAGAAGCTGGGCCGGGGCCGCCACACCACCCGCGAGGTGACGATCTTTGAAGCCTTTGGCGGGCGGATCGCTGACACCCCGGGCTTTGCCAGCCTCGAGGCCAGCCGGGCGGGCTTCATCCCCAAGGAGAACCTGGAGCACGCTTTCCCGGAGTTCGGCCCCTACCTCGGCGAGTGCCAGTTCACCGGCTGCTCCCACCGCTCGGAGAAGGGCTGCGCCGTCCGGGCCGCGCTGGCCGAGGGCAAGCTCTCCCAGACCCGCTACGACAGCTACTGCGCCATGTACGACGAGGTCAAGGACGTGAAGGAATGGCAGAGGAGGGGGTTATAATGTCCCGCTGTGTTATTTTGTCGGCCTGCCCCGTCAGCCCTGCGCTGGCGGCGGCGCTGCGGCCCGACGACACCATCATCGCCTGCGACGCGGGCTACCGCAACTGTGAGCCGCTGGGCTGCCGCCCCGACATCATCGTGGGCGACTTCGACACCGCGCCCTGCCCGGCGCAGGAGGAGGACGACATCATCGTCCTGCCCCACGTCAAGGACGACACCGACACCGAATATGCGGCAAAGCTGGCCTCCGAGAAGGGCTTCGACGAGGCGCTTTTGCTGGGTGCGCTGGGCGGCAGACGCCTCGAGCACACGCTGGCGAACCTCTGCACCGGCCTCGGCCTTGAGCAGCGGGGCGTCCGGGCCACGCTCCTCGACGAGCGCAGCCGCATCACCTTCGTGATGCCCGGCGAGACCCGCCGCTACCCGAAGGGCGAATACTTCTACCTCTCCGTCTTCCCGATGGAGGGCAGGGCCGAGGGCGTCTCGGAGCGCGGCTCGTTCTACGAGCTGACGGACGCCGTCCTCACCGCAGGCTACCCCCTCGGCGTCAGCAACGAGTACGCCGACGGCTCCGACTGCATCACCATCTCCACCCGGAAGGGTGCGCTGGTGGTGGTGGAGACGGTGCCGGATGGCCCGATCCTGAGCTGAGAGTCACATTCTGCGCCCCGCCCGCCTATAATGGTATAGAAAACGAGAGAAAGGTGGTCGGCGCTATGCAGGTGGTCGTGCTCAAAAGCCCCAAGTGTCTGAGGGGGCTGCTCCGCAGACTGTTCGGGATAAAAAAGGAAACGCAGGACTAAAGAAAACAGAAGCCGCCGTGCCGCCCGGGAAGACCGGGGGCGCGGCGGCTTTTTCTGCGGTCTGGGAGTGGAATGATAAATCTAGGTTGAATTTATCCTATGATTTGAGTATACTAAAGACAGAAGGGAGTCTGATGTTATGAATATCAATACGGATACGATGGTGCCCATCTCGGTCGCAAACCAGAATTTTTCCAAAGTTGCGCGTCTGGTAGACCAGTTCGGCTCGGCGGTCATCCTGAAAAACAACGCACCCCGGTATATCATCTACGAGTTCAATCAGGCAGATGCCATGCAGGCCGCAGCAGACGACGATGTACTGGCTTCCTCGCTGAAGCTGATGGATCGCAACAAGCGTGTCTATGAGGAGCTTGCTAAATGAAGGTGTTGACCAAACGGCAGATACTTCTGCTGCATTCGGCACTGATCCGACAGTCCGGCGGATCGGATGGCATCCGGGACGAGGGGCTTTTGGACTCGGCTGTCAGCACACCGTTCCAGACCTTTGCCGATCAGGAACTCTACCCCTCTCTGTTGGAGAAGGCCGCCCGGCTGGGGTTTGGATTGATCTGCAACCACCCGTTTATCGACGGCAACAAGCGGATAGGTACGCACGCGATGCTGGTCTTTCTGGACATCAACCAGATCACATTGTCCTATGAAGACGATGATCTGATCGAAACGATCCTGCGCGTGGCGTCGGGAACACTGGACTATAACGGTCTGCTGGGCTGGCTGCAAGAACACTTGGAGTAAAGCGGCCTTTTTCACCCCCCAAACCTGCGCGAAAGGCCCTGAAATCTGCGTGAATCGCACTTGCGGGGGGCAGCGAGGCAAGCTATAATAGAGTTACCGAAACACATCACACGATTGGAGGTAACGACCATGAAACGGAAAAAATTCCTTGCCCTCGCCCTCGCGGGCGTGATGACCGCAGCGACCCTCACCGCCTGCGCACCGCTGGAGGACCTCTACGACTGGTTCTTTGGCAGCGGCAGCAGCAACGCTTCCCACGGCAGCGAAAAGGGCCGTGTGACGGAGTCCGAGGCGCTTGAAAATCGGCTCAAGGACTATTTCAAGCTTTCTGAAACCACAGCAAGCGACAGGGCCAAGGAGACGCTTGAGGCAGTGGCAAAAGAATTTGACACGACATGGCTCACCCCGGACAACAAGTTGAACGACAAAGCTAAAGACGCACTTATCCCTATCACGCAGGACAAAGTGCAGGCTAAACAGGTGTTATGGGTGGACGTGATGGAGCTGACCTCCCCCGACGGGACAGCGGATATTACTCTGGATAACAGGCCGATTTACTCGGATAGATATATAGACCCAGGGCCTGATTCTGGTGATCCTTACCATTGGGTTTATCTGGTGGATCCTTCTAATTTAGAATATGAATTGAGCCACTACAAGAAAAATGACGCTGAACTATACGCCGGTACATTCCAGAAAGACGGAAATAAGTACGCCGCGATGGTCACGATAATGAACGGTTGGTGGTAATGTGTAGGGAGTGATGCCAAGCCCTGCTTTACACCCCCTGTTCCGGAAAGAAAGCTTTTCCCCTCGGAGCGCAGGCCCGGGGGGCTTTTTGCGCCTGCCGGTAGGCCAAAGCCTCTCCCTTTGGGAGAGGTGGCATTGCGAAGCAATGACGGAGAGGGCAAGCCTGTTTCCCAAAAGTATCTGCACAGCGATAAGCATTGGCTTTTGTCAGAGCGATGCTATCGCTGTGCTTTTTGTTTTACGATAGCATCCTTGCCCTCTCAGTCACCTTCGGTGACAGCTCTCCCAGAGGGAGAGCCTTAGGCGCATCGCCCTGTCCTTTGTACAAATACACCGAAAACCCTGTCAGAAAGGGGCGGTCTGCGGGCAAAACGCAAAAAAATCGCTTTCCCTCTTGCCAAACGGGGCAAAACGCGCTATTCTATAGTCACAGTTTAACGGTTTAGCACGGTAAAGCGGTAAAACGAAGGCCGCGCCTGCTGACCCCTGAGGGAGGAACTTTGTATATGAAACGTCTGGTCTGTGCTTTTCTGGCCGGTGCGATGGCACTGAGCCTTGCGGCCTGCGGCGGTGCCGCATCCACCTCCACGGCTGCTTCTTCTGCCGCCGCCTCGGCCTCTGCCGCCCCGGCAAGCTCTGCCGTCGCCGACAGCGACCTCGCCTACATCCAGTCCAACGGCAAGATGGTCGTCGGCTACACCGTCTACGAGCCGATGAACTACACCGACGCCGACGGCAACTTCACTGGCTTCGACACCGAGCTGGCCACCGCCGTCTGCGAAAAGCTGGGCGTCGAGCCGGAGTTCGTGGAGATCAACTGGGACACCAAGGAGACCGAGCTGGCCGCCAAGAGCATCGACTGCATCTGGAACGGCCTGACCCTCACCGATGACCGGGAGGAGAACATGGCCTGCACCAAGCCCTACGTCAAGAACGCGCAGGTGGTCGTGGTGAAGGAGGGCACCGACTACACCTCCACCGCCGACCTCATCGGCAAGACCGTGGTGGCCGAGGCCGGTTCGGCAGGCGAGACCACCATCACCGAGAACGCCGACCTCTCGCAGGCCGACTACATCGCAAAGTCTGTCCAGACCGACTGCCTGATGGAGGTGGCCGCCGGGACTGCGGACGCCGCCATCCTTGACCTGACGCTGGCCTCTGCCATGATCGGCGAGGGCACCGACTACGCCGACCTCAAGATGGTGGACGAGCTGAACGTGGAGGAGTACGGCGTGGCCTTCCGCAAGGGCAGCGACGTCCCCGACGCCGTCAACACCGCCTTCGACGAGCTGAAGGCCGACGGCACCATGCAGGCGCTGGCCGACAAGTACGGCCTGACCCTCGCCGACTGAGATACATTATTATAATAAGATAGGTGTAGTGATCCTGTGACTGTGATTCTCGAGCGTCTGACCGGCGCATTCGCGCTCAACTGTGAGCTGTTTTTCCTGACGCTGCTCTTCTCGCTGCCGCTGGGCCTCGTGGTGGCCTTTGGCTCCATGAGCCGGTGCGCACCGCTGCGGGGCGCCGTCAAGACCTTCGTGTGGGTCATCCGGGGCACCCCGCTGATGCTCCAGATCATCGTCATCTACCTCGGCCCGGGCCTGCTGGGCATGACGAACCCTTGGCCCTCCGGCGCTTCGGGCCGTCTGGTGGCTGCTGTGGTGGCTTTCGCCATCAACTACGCCTGCTACTTCTCCGAGATCTACCGCGGCGGCATCGAGGCTGTGCCCAAGGGCCAGACCGAGGCCGGGCAGGTGCTGGGCATGACCAAGAGCCAGATCTTCTTTAAAGTCACCCTCTTGCAGGTGGTCAAGCGCATCCTGCCCCCCATGGGCAACGAGGTCATCACGCTGGTGAAGGACACCTCGCTGGCCAACGTCATCGCCAACAAGGAGATCATCATGATGGCGAAGGAATACAGCGCCAAGGGCCTCATCTGGCCGCTGTTCTCGACCGCAATTTTCTTCCTCGTCTTTGTCGGCGCGCTGACGCTGCTGCTGGACTGGGCCGAGAAGAAGATGGACTATTTCCGCTGCTAAGGAGGATATAAACTATGGCATTACTCGAAGCCTCCGGCATCGGGAAAAACTTTGGGGAGACGAAGGTGCTGAAAGACATCTCCCTCACCCTCGAGCAGGGCGAGGCGCTGGCCATCATCGGCTCCTCCGGCTCGGGCAAGACGACCCTTCTGCGCTGTCTCAACTTCCTTGAGCGGCCCGACACCGGCGTCATCCGGGTGAACGGCGAGACCATGTGGGACGCCGCCGACCCCGCCACCCAGCGGGAGAGCGAGGTGCGGAAAAAGCGCCTCCACTTCGGCCTCGTGTTCCAGAACTTCAACCTCTTTCCCCAGTACACCGCGCTGGAAAACGTGATGCTGGCGGGGGAGCTTCTGGCCCGGGAGCAGCCCGGCTACAAGGCCGACAAAAAGGCCGTCCACGCCCGCCTCGAGGCGCAGGCCCGGGAGCTTCTGGCCCAGATGGGCCTGTCGGAGCGGGCGGGCCACTACCCCCATCAGCTCTCCGGCGGCCAGCAGCAGCGGGTGGCCATCGCCCGGGCCATCGCCGCCCAGCCCCCCATCATCATGGCCGACGAGCCCACCGGCGCCCTGGACTCCCGCACCGGCAAGCATGTGCTGGAGATCCTCCACGGCCTCCATGAGGAGGGCACCACCATCATCCTCATCACCCACGACAACGGGATCGCCGCCACCGCCGAGCGGGTGGTGCGCATCTCCGACGGACACATCATCTACGACGGGGACAGAGAGGGGGCGTTCGCATGAATCTGACGCAGGCCTTCAAGATCGCCCTCAAGTCCATCGCGGCCAAAAAAGCCCGCTCCGCCCTCACCATGCTGGGCGTCATCATCGGCCTGGCCGCCGTCATCATCCTGGTGTCCTACGCAGAGGGCCAGAACCAGCAGATGCGGGCCTACTACGAGAGCCTGGGCAGCAACGTCATCAACATCAACGCCAGCAGCTGGGACAGCGAGGGGGTCTCCGACGCCCTGTACGACTACTGCCTGGAGATGGACGAGTATATCCTGGGCGTCACGCCGGTGGTGCAGATGTATGAGCGCACCGTCATCAAGTTCGGGGCCAAGACCCTGGACAGCTACGAGACCGCCTGGGAGGAGAGCCCCCAGGTGGTCATGGGCAACCAGGACTTCTCCCTGTGCAACAACTTTACCGTGGCCAAGGGCCGGGACATCGCCTATCTGGACATCAAGAGCTACAATCAGGTGTGCGTTCTGGGCGCCAAAATGGCCGCTACGCTCTTCAACTACATGGACCCGGTGGGACAGACCATCACCATCAACGGCGTCCCCTTTGAGGTGATCGGGGTCTATCAGGAGAAGGACCCGGAAAATATGAGCGGCATGGACCGCTACATCGTCCTGCCCTATACCATGAACCGGGTGCTCAACAGCTCCACCCAGATGGACACCTTTGTGGGCAAGGCCAAGGATGCCAGCTCTACCACCAAGGCCATCACCATGCTCAAGGGCTTTCTCAAAGGTCTGATCCCGGAGG
>OHHN01000944.1_pt1 | contig 15238 bp, 16 predicted proteins | sample 1568131 | NCBI WGS metagenome assembly OHHN01 (sample SAMEA3879575, study PRJEB24766) | human gut metagenome | biome: human-associated habitat; feature: feces | place: USA | collected 1985/1987 | reverse complement strand
TTCAAGGTCCCTGAGGTCGGACGTTTCGCCCTGCGGCAGGTGCCGCTTGGGAAATCGTCCTCTCACTTGGTAGCCGACGAGAAAGGTCAATTCGTAGCATTGAAATTGAAGTTTTTCAAAAATTTAGTAATTCTCTTGATTTTGATACTAATAGTGGGCCGAGATACGCCGTAGACTTTAGAAATTTCAGTGATGTCGTATCCCTCGTAAGCGTACATGGTGATGATTTCCAAATCTTCGGTTTTCAAAGTTTCGAGTGCAGTAAGCAACTGCTCGTTCTCAATCTCACCAATCCATGCAAAACGGCTTTTAGTTTCGTGGTAAGTATCTGTCACGGTAATCGCATCCTGATAGCGTAGCATCAAAGGCGACGCTTCTTCCTCAGAGCTTTCATACGCAGGAGCGGTGAATTCCTGCGTCCGCTCGATAAAGGTACGCTCCGAATTGAATTGCTGACGGTCATAATCGTACATCTTCTGGATGGCCTCTTTCGTCATTCCCGCAGCTGCGTACTCGATGCGCAACTTTTCCCAGTGTGCTTCAAACTTCTTCAACTCATAGCCTTTATTAAAAGACATCGTAAACCTCCAAATTTTCGATAAGTCGTAAAAAGTCGAAAATTTGGAAGGCTACGGATATTTCGCCGCTTGGGGCATCCATGAAAAACGGACAAACATAAAGCCTGCTCCTTTTTACGGGAGCAGGCTACCTGAAGGCTAAAAAAATAGCCGGACAACCAACTAACAGAGCGGTTCTAAAGCAGAATCACTCTATCAGCTGTTGCCCGGCTATTTGGTGCGCGTTTCATACATTGCCTTGCGGCAATGGCCCGTTGCTCGGTGACGAACAGTCCATATTCAGGGTGCAATGCACCCGATTTTTGAAATTGTGTTTTGCCTATAAAGCAATCAACGCCTGCGATAGGCTAAATCAACCGTTGCTACGTTGCCGCACTTGAGGCACTTTATGCGGATAGTGCCTGAACAGCTCTCATCTTTTTGGTAGAGCTTGTGTCCGCAAACGGGGCAAAACCTCCAGCCGATGCTGAATTGTGCCTGCTGTATATTGCTCAGCGGTTTATTTTTAAAAGGACGATTATTTGACTGAATCATGTTTATTCTCCAAATCGGATGATGTCCAATGGATGGCAGTGGATGGGTTTGCCTTTTATGACCTGCATCTGCTGTAGTCTGATCCTGATAGCAGACCACGATACTCCCATCCGCACAGCCATCTCCAGAATTTTTTCATAGTTCGGGTCAGATGCGGATTTGTATAGGATTCCATTCGGCAGGCACAGCGCTGCCCGTTCTATTTCGGCGTTGACTAGAAATGTCGGCATCAGCAGCTCTGCTGCAAGGGTGTTTGCCTGCCATTCCTCCCATGAGGGTTGTCCGTTTCGTTCCCGATAGGCAATGTGCCCACGGCACTTGACTGCTTTTCCATAGTCGTTCGGGAACAGGTCAGCCAAAATTTGATGTGCCACTTCATGCGCTATCGTGAAATTCCGGCATCCGGTGCAGCTGTCTGCCGCAAGGGCAGAATCGATCACAACGTCCTTCGGCATGAATATCTCTATAAGCTTTGTACCATCCCATAAAGTTACGGTAAAACCGCATCTTTGAAAAACGGTCAGTCCGAGGACACTGCCATCGCTACATAGCGGCAGCATTTTCACATTCAGCCCAAGAACAGCGCTTGCAAGCCGTTCAGGGTCAATGGGTTCCGGGGCATCTTTGCTGATCCTGAAGCGGGTATAGTGCTGGTCGATATACTTACCCGCTATGCGCGAAAGGTCTGCGCGGGATAAGTACTTTGCCATTACGAAGCACGGCTTTCCGGCACAGAGCAGTAGGCTTCCACGAACCACTTGCCCTGTTCAAGCCAAAGATTCCGCTTCTGCCCGCAGATTAGACAGGTGAAGCAGTGACCTTTTCTGCCAAGGCACGATGTGCCATGCCTGACTGCCAAAACACGGTCAATTCCATAAGTGCGAGTCTTGTCATAGTTTATGGCAAGAGGACGGATCTTACCGTCAGGAGTAAAACGAACATCCACTTCGACGTATCTTTTCTCACGGCGAAGGTTGTAATCACCACACATCAGAAATCCTCCTTTTTGCAGATTTATCAGAATGCAGCGTGCATTACTTGCGAGTCATACTGCGTGCCACGAACTGTTTTTCGTTTAACAGAGGAACGGACACGGTATGCTTTTTCCACTCATCCATAGAGCAGGTTACCGCTTTGCACAGACGGCATTTTGTCCAGCCATCGGTTGCATCAAGATCTACATCATAGTTCATGGTTCCGCACATCGGGCATCTTAAATTTTCTTTTCTCATATTATCACCTCTCAAAAACGCCAAATATACACGATTTCGGTCCAGAATCAACACCAAAAAGCTGTTATTTGCGGATTTGATTCGATTATACACCCACTTTATGGAGATGTCAATTACGCATTTGTTGCCATTTTGGAGATTTCTTGTTGATTTCTTATCTTTTCTATACTATAATAGAGCTACCGGATCACAAAGGAGTGTTCTTGCTATGAAAAAGAAAACTGCGCTCACCAAAATGCACATAGCCCCATCTACGGTGTGCTATGATGCAGTCGCCGCAAGGGATAGTAATGAGGTTGGTCTGATTCTCGCAGCTGTACGAAAAAGGAATGGCTATTCACTTGTAACTTTCTCCGAACTTCTCCGCCACTATGGCGTCGATGTCAGTGACAAGGGAATCAGTAAATGGGAAAAAGGATACACCACTCCCAGCATCTACCAACTGGTTGCGATCTGCCACGCATTGAACATCAAGGAAGGACCTTCCTACTTTACAAAGACCTTTCAGAAACCCGCCCTTCTAAATGCCATCGGGCAAAAAAAAGTCGCCGAGTACGAAATGGACTTGATTGCATCTCGGCGCTACCAGCCAGGCACAGAAGAGCCTGCGAAAATCGACTGCATAACGATGCCAGTATCAGAGTTGCCAGTATCGGCAGGTCTAGGAGCTTTTCTTGAAGGTGAAATGTTTCAACAGATACAGGTGCCTGCCAGTAGCGTTCCGGCAGGGACTGAGTTTGGGATATACGTTAGTGGCGATAGTATGGAGCCGCGTTATCATGACGGACAAATCGTATGGGTGAAGCGCTGCGAAGAACTTGAATGCGGGGATATCGGTATATTCGTATATGATGACTGTGGATATCTGAAAAAATACGATGAACATACCCCAGACAAATCCCAAGCAGAGTTCCTTACCGACAGCTATGGCGTGGTGCATAACCAACCGGTTTTGGTTTCTCTTAACACCAAATATTCGCCGATCCTTATATCTCCAGAGCAAAGATTCGAGGTTGTTGGAAAAGTTTTGAACTAAAAAGATGGGAGGAGTTTTCGTGGATACGATCAAGCGTGTTCAGGATTTGATGAAAGAGCGTGATATGAATCTATGTGTTGACAAAAAAATGCGGAATATCGTACTCCACGATTCAAACCACCGCCCGTCGGGGAGGGCAGTTAAGCGTAGAGACGATTGAAAGAATTTGTCAGGGTTTAGGAATTACATTAAAAGACTTCTTCGATTCCTCCTACCTGTAAATATAGGGGCAGCAAAAAAGCCGTTCGCCACGCTGGAAAATCTGCGTGGTGAACGGCTTTAATACTGCTTCTATTTATCCTTTGGTAATCTCCAGATAAACACTAATCTCCATGATTGTTACCATTGAAGGAATATACGGGATCGCATTGTCATTATACCGTGTGGAAATAGTGGTCGATTTCATCTCTGTATGAGTTGCTAAATCATAAAGTGACCAGTTGCGTTCTTTACGGTGGGCGGTTATAGTATTCAGAATATTATCCGCCGCCGCTCCTCACTTTCGCACAATAAACTTTTGCTTATTATACTGTACTACGCAAAAAACATAAGCCTTCTCGTCGCATAAAAAGTACGAAGTTCGGGAGTGCTAAAATCATGGATAGCCTGTCCGCATTTGACGATTTATACACTGCCATCGAAGCGTGCCTCATTTACCCTGATGAAGTCATCGATTGTTTGGCACGGGCATTCTACCCAGCCATCCTTGCCTGCTGGAACAGCGAGGAAGGCCAGCGTGAGTTTGCTGCATGGCAGGCGGAACAGGTTCATCTTGCTGGAAAAGAGAAGCAGGAAGTTCCCGCTGGGGAACTCCCTGCTGTACATATCATTCTTGTCTGTGGCTTTTGGCAGGGTACGTCCGGGTGGGCGCACCCTGTTTTTTTGTTTTTAATAAACAAGATGGAGCAAATCGGCCAGTACGATCATAGCAACAATTATAGCAAAAAGGAACACGGGCAATCAATCTCCGGGCTGTGATATGGGATCACCCGGCCAAATTGATTCTTTTCCGCAAGCTCCCGGCACTGCATTGCATCCAGATGCACCGGATACCGCAGGAAGAGCATCTGCCCGTTTTTCAGCATTTCTGCGCTCAGGCTGCCCGCATCCGGGGTGCCTGTCATGATGCCGTGTGCTCCGTGCGCCACCATTTCGCGGGCGCGCTGCCCGGCTTTTCCTGCCAGCTGCGGTCCGCTGAGAAAGACAACGCCTTTTTCCCGGCTGAGGAAAGCATCCGGCTGCACCCAGTCCGCAAAATGCGGCGGCACAGGCAACAGCCACGGTCCACCCAGCTGGATCTGCTGTAGCTGACGAAGGAAATGCGCATCGCCGTAAAATTTCAGATTCGGTGCAAAGCGTTTCAGCAACAGAAGGATCTCCGGCCCTCGGCCATATTTCGGCACCGGGAAGAACAGGAGCTGCGTCTGTTTCAGGCACTGCACGGTCTCCACACAGAGTTTTTTGACGCAAGTGTTCCAGTCTGCGTCCGTGCTGCCGTAAGCCGCATCCAGAACGGCCAGATCTGCCGTCTGGCTCCGCAGCGGGTCACAGGGGTAGAGCGGGCTGTGCTCTGCATAGTCGCCAGAAAAGAGAATGCTCTTTCCGTTCCATTCAAATCGCAGCCAGACGCTGCCTGCGCAGTGCCCGGAACGCCCCCATGTGACCTGCAGGCCGGGCAGTTCCGGCACAGAGCCGGAGCCTTTGCAAGGGCAGAGACTTTCCAGCGTTTGGATATGATTCAAGGAAAAGGGCAGTTGGGTCAGAGTAGGCAGCGTAGCATAGACCGGCCCCTGATACCCCTGCTGCGCCAGCCACGGCAGCGCCCCGGTGTGGTCTGCGTGGCTGTGGGTCAGAAAGACAGCCCGCAGTTTTTGAATCTGCTCTGCATTCAGCCGGGGCAGGTCGTCCTCTGCGCCAGCCAGCAGACCGCAATCCACCAGAAAAGCAGCACTATTCTGTTCCACATAAAAGCAGTTGCGGCCATGTTCGCCGCAGCCCCCGGCAATAAAAAGTTCCATCTCAATGCACCTTCCGATGATCGATCACCGTGTTCAAGATCAGCAGTGCCGTGGTCGAAAACAACACACACAGCACCGCCATCGCCATGCCAACCGAAACGCTGCCCTGCTCAAATTCCCGCACGATAAAGGTGGAGACCACCAGTGTGTCGGGCGGAGCGATCAGACTTGCCGTTACCAGTTCCCGGAAAGCGATGATGAAGGTCATCATCCAGCCGGTGGCGATGCCCTGCCGGATCAGCGGCAGGGTGATACGCCGCAGGATGTAAACCGGGCTTCCGCCGAACACCTGTCCTGCCGCCATCAGGCTGTCACTGATTTGGGTAAAGGACGAAGTGACGTACTGCACCGTATAGGGAAGAAACAGCACCACATAGGCCAGAACCATGATGCCCATAGTGTTGTACAGCGGCAGGATGTTGTAGATTTGGTTCCAGAATAGCATAATTCCAATGACCAATACAATACCCGGCAGCATTTCCGGCAGCAGACCAATGGCTTCTACCACCTTGCGCAGTTTGGAGTGCGACTTCCGCACCGCCAATACCAGCAGAGTGCCCAGCACTGCACAGATGGTAGCCGAAGTGACCGCAAGAAAAACGCTGTTCTTCAGAGCACTCAATCCCTTTTCGTTCTCGGTGAACAGTTCTACATAATGTGCGATGGTAAAGTTGCCCGGTGCCAGACCGTAGCCGCGGAGATTGATGAGAGATGTGGAAATGACCGAGAAGTACGGAACCCCAACTGCAATCAGCAGCACCAGAACGATATATGCCCACGCACCGACGGTGGCTCCTTTGCCCATGGACTGCTCTACGCGGCGGGCACCCTTGCCGCTGACCAAATTGTAACTTTTGCGCGTGGTAATGTAATTTTGCAGCATCCACATACACAGACAGATGCCTACCAGCACGGAGGAGAGCGTGGCTGAACTGCCAAAGTCGATGGGTGCTACGGTGGCGTGGCGGTGGATCTCAGTGGTAAACACCTCAAACCCGATGCGCTTGCCCAGCGTAGAAGGCGTGCCGTATTCAGACAGCGTTTTCACAAACACCAGCAGCGCACCGATGGCGTAGTTGCCGGAGAGCAGCGGCAGAAAGATCTTGCGCATCCGGGCAGAGAATCCGGCCCCAAACACAGCACCTGCCTCTTCCAGACTGGAGGGGATATTCAGCATGGCGTTTTTGAGCATGGTGAGCATGAACGGAAAAACGTGCAGGCTCATCACCAGCACCAAACCGCCCAGAGTGAAGAAGATCTTTTCGCACCCGGCAGCTGCGGGGATCAGCTGCTGCAAAAGCCCCTTTTTCTGCATAAATAAGATCCAGCCCATGGAGGCAATGTAGGGCGGCGTCATGAACGGGATCATAAAGAGGATGTCAAAGACACGGTAGCGGGCAAACTTTGTCCGGGAGAACAGATAGGCCAGCGGTGCGGCAATCAGAGTAGACAGCAGCACCACCAGCACACCCAACAGCAGCGAATTGCCGATCATGTGGGCGTTTTCCGGGTTCAACAGCGTCTGCACAGCGGGAGAAAAGTCAAGGCGGCCATTCTGCATGACCGCCTTGGCAAAAATCATTCCCACAGGACAGACGATCAGAAAGATCAACACCACTGCCAGCAACAGCAGCGGAAGATCCGCCTTACGATTCGTCTGTTTCATGGAGCGTTACCCGTTGCTGGCACCGCAGATCTGGTTGATCTTTGCGGCATCATCGCTGGCTTCCGCCATCATCTTGTCCCAATCGGGCGTGATCTGAGGAATATCCTCCAGATTGCTGCGCTTGTCGCACTTGATGTCGGTGCGGCCGGGCAGCAGATAAGCATTTGCCACCAGCTGCTGTGCCTCATCGCTGAACAGATAATCAACAAATGCCTTGGCATTGTCCATGTTGGGAGCCGTTTTCAGGATCATTGCCGGGCGGGGGTTCACGATGGTGCCGCCTGCCGGGTAGTAGATGTCCAGCGGCTCGCCCTTATTCTTGGAAGAATAGGCGTTGTAGTCCACGCCGGCCACAAGGATGCCCACTTCGCCGGTGGTGACAGCTTCCAGTGCAGCCTTGTTTGCGCCGGGGACCGTCATACCGTTGTCGGCCATAGCCTGAAAATCATCCCAGCCATTCTTGACCACATAGCCTGCCACAAAGTCCTTGCAGGCACCGGACTTTTCCGGGTCGGGGATGGCCAGCTGATCCTTATACTCTGCGTTGCCAAGGTCTTTCCAGTCGGCATCAAGCGTGGAGAACACCGTGGTGTTATAAATAACGCCCACAGCGGATGCACTGTAACCAAACAGCACACTGTCGTCATCCAGCCAGCCGTCCACGATGAGGTCGGCGTTTTCCGGGGTGTAGCTTTCCAGCTTGTCATCTGCTTTCATGGACAGACCATCCGACCAGGAAGCCAAAATCACTACATCGGCCACAGGGTTTGCTGCTTCGGCTTCCAGACGAGCGAGGATCTCGCCGGTAGTGCCCTGAAACTGCTCTACCTCGATACCAGTCTTTGCCGTAAAGCCCTCGGCCAGCTTATCGGCCAGACCAGCCGGAGAAGGCATATAGACCGTCACTTTGCCGGTGCCGGATGCGGCAGCGGGAGTGCTATCGCTTGCCACGCCGGAAGAAGCTGTGCTGGAAGCAACCGTGCTGCTTGCGGAGCCGCCGCAGGCGGTCAAGGCGGCAGCGGCAGTCAGAGTACCCGCCACAGCAAGAAAATTACGACGGCTGATTTTATAATTACGCATAAGGATTCTCCTTTTTCATTTCCAATGATGTATCATCAAGCCGCACCTTGCGGCAGGAAGCTGATTCAGACGGCAACGATGGCACTACGGGGCAGATAAAGCGAGATCTTTTCGCCCACCGAGACCCGTCGGGGGCTGATATATGTCCAGTCCTGTCCGTTGTGGTTCAGCTGTAGCTGGTAGCTGCTGCCAAGGAACTGCACCGCCGTGACATCGGCATCGTATTTTTCGGCCTGCTCGGTGGGAACCGTCTGTGCCTGTTCCGGGCGGAACAGATGATTCTGGTCGAGCCAGTTGGAAGAGCCTACAAATCGTGCCACGAACTCCGTTGCCGGATGGGAATAGATTTTTTCCGGGGTATCATACTGCTCAATTTTTCCGGCGTGACAGACCGCAATTGCATCGCTCATGCTCATGGCCTCAATCTGGTCGTGGGTCACAAACACGCCGGTAATGCCCAACTTGGTGATCAGCGTCCGCAGTTCCGAGCGCATCTCTTCCCGCAGCAGTGCGTCCAGTGCGGAAAGCGGCTCGTCAAACAGGATGCAGGCCGGTTCAATGACGATCGCGCGGGCAAATGCCACACGCTGCTGCTGACCGCCGGACAGCTGATGAGGATACCGCTGGGCAAAATCATCCAGCTGTACAGCGTGGAGTGCATTTTTCACCTTTTCGTCCAATTTGTCCGTCTTGCCAGCCGCCCGCAGGCCAAAAGCCACATTTTCAAAGACAGTCATGTGCGGCCAGAGGGCAAAATCCTGAAACACAAAGCCAAGGCCGCGCTTTTCGGGCGGGATATTGATCTTCTTTTCCGAGGAGAACACACAGCGATTCTCAAACCAGATCTCACCGCTGTCCGGCGTTTCCAGTCCGGCGATCATCCGCAACAGGGTGGTCTTGCCGCAACCGGAAGGTCCCAGCAATGTGGTCAGGCTGCCGCTTTGAATGACAAAGCTGGTAGGCTGGATCACCTGCTTTGCGCCAAAGGATTTTGTAACATGAACGAGCTTGATCTCCATATTTTGCACTCCTACTTTTGATACCTGCTCTATGGTAGCACGAAGGATTTGTGCAAACTATCCCAGTGGCGTAAATCTCATGTAAAAGTTTGGCAACAAAAAGTCCCCGCTGAACCTTAAGATCCAGCAGGGATTTCATGAAGATATAAATATCCGAAAATAAGCCCATCCAGAGGAAAGTCAGGCAAGATGGAACAGATCAATCAGCACCACCATTGCAAGGCCATAGTAAACGACAACCGCTACCAAATCGTTGATCGTCGTGATCAATGGTCCGGAAGCAACAGCCGGATCAATATGAATTTTATGGAACAGCATCGGAACCAATGTGCCCACCAGACTGGAAACGACTATGGCGACAACAAGTGATGCGCCTACACAGCCAGACAGCAGAAGTGCCGTATTCCAAGCGTAGCCTTTGAAAAAGTGGATATAACATCCCAGAAAACTCAGCTCCATTACGGCCAGAATCGTACCATTCAGCAATCCAACTCTGACTTCTTTCCAGAGCAGCTGAAATTTCTTGGATACCGTCAGATTTTCGTCTACCAGAACTCGAATCGTAACGGCCAATGACTGCGTGCCGACATTTCCCGCCATATCCAGCACCATAGACTGAAAACAGATCACAACCGGAAGCACTGCTACCACCGATTCAAATGCGCCAACGACCGAGGAAACCAGCATTCCAAGAAATAACAGAGCGGTCAGCCACGGAAGACGCTTTTTCACACTTTCAAAAACGCTTTCCCTCAAATCTTCCTCGCCGGTCAGACCACCCAGCTTTGCGTAATCATCGCTCATCTCATCGTCAACCAGTTCCACCACATCGGACGATGTTATGATACCCATCAATTTGCCTGCCTCATTCAGCACCGGCAGACTGCGCTCCGCATAGTCCACAATGCGCTCGATACAGTCGCTGATTTTTTCCCGATCTGTAACGTAGGGGTAAGACCCAACGATGAGTTCCGCAAGAGGATCTTCTGCACGTGCAATAATCAAATCTTTTAAGTCGATTGCACCATAGAAATGTTCATTTTCATCCACCACGTACAACACAGAGATGTTGTCATTCTCCCCGGCCTGCTTGACCAGCTCACTCATAGCCTGCCGGATGGTCATATCATTTTTGATGCGGATATAATTCGTCGTCATTTTGCTGCCGATCTCATCTTCGCTATAAGAAAGCAGCATCTTTACGTCTTCAATCGAATCTCTGTCCAGTTTGTTGACGATTTCACCCTTGTCTATCTCGTCAAGGTCTTCCAGCGCATCTGCCGCATCGTCCGAGTCCATGTTGGAAATAACTTTTGCAGCCTCATCTCTGGATAATTCTTTCAGATACGGCTCTGCATCGTCCAGATAGGCGAAGATCTCAGCCACTTCGTCTACTCCCAAAATGGGATAAAGCGACTTGCGTTCTGCAGGCATGAGCGCTTCCAAAGCATCCGCCAGATCTTTTTCATGGTAATCCGACAGTTTTTCGGCCAGTTCAGCCTGAGGTATATTGCCATGAATGATGTTCAAAATTTCCTGCACATAGTTTTTCTGCATGATCTGTCCTCTTGATTCTGTTATGTCAATCAAAAAATATCGTTTCACTTCAAAAATTCGAATTCTATCATAGCACGTCCGTCCTGTGACAGCCACCATTCCGGTGTAAACCCTTTGTAAAATCAGATATAAAAAATTCCCGTCAAAGCAGCAGACTTTGACGGGACGAAAGAAGAAAAGAAAGATACTCAATTGATGCACAGAGCCATTCAAGCTATAACCTGATCTCTTGCACAGAGCATACGTTGATGCCGCTCTGCCCTGTACCATGGCAGATAAAGAAGCAACAGGACTGCAGCAAGAACCGGCAGAAAGCCCAGTAGATAAAAACGTTCTCCAAAGCAGTGGGCGAAAAAGGCAGTAATCGCATTGCCCTGCGGATCATTGAGAAAGAAAAAGTTTGTTTTCAGCAGCCGATTCAGGAAAAAGATCGGCGTTGCGATTGCACACAGAAACGCCAGTACCCAGCGGATATGATGCACCTGCGGGCGAAATCCGCCAGCAAGCAGAAGGACCGGATAGAGGATCAGCAGAACGTGAATGCTATAGGAATGCAGATGCAGCAGGTTCCAGACCGGGAGCCGCTGCCATGAGGGGCTCAACATTGCGACCACTGCTCCCGGAATACAGAGCGCATAAAGGATTTCCTTGCTCCAACGGCTCTGGTGTATGGCATCGTACCAGCAGACAAAGATGTTGATGCTGCACAGGTGGAGAGGCAGATAGGTCACGTTCCATTGACCGGTGTACAGCAGGACGGCCTGCTTCATAAACTCATCGGCCAGCATCAGGACAAACACAGCGCGAAGGATCTGATGCCGGGTCACTTCCCTGCAGCGGTAGTAGATCACCGCACAGAGAAAAATGACCGCCGCTGCTCCCAGCAATTCTGCCCAATGCGTTGCACTGAACAAAGAGAAGGCGCGGTAATCCGCCCCGCGTTCTGCCTGTATCGTCTGCACGGATTTCCAGAAATCTTCCATAGGATTCTCCCTTTCTGCGATTTCATTCTACAATAAAATTGTATCATCGAAATCCAGTCGAAGAAACCGTGCTGCGGTCAAATCTGTGTGAAATCCGAGTGCATCTCACTTCAGACTGGAGTGCACGTTGGCCTGATAGGCTTCCTCGTAGAACTGTGCCTGACAATCCACGGCATCGGCACCGGGCATCCGGCGGACATAGCTGCCGTCCGGCTGCTGCACGCGGGCGTTGCAGTTGTCGGCCAGCATCGTGTCAAAGATGTGCTGCAAACGTGCCTTCAGAGCCGGAGCCGTGACCGGAGCCGCGATTTCCACGCGGCGGAGCGTAGAGCGGGTCATCCAGTCTGCCGAGCCGATGTAGTACCGGGCACGCTCTCCCTGTCCGAAAATGTAGATGCGGGAATGCTCCAGATAGCGGCCCACGATGCTGATGATATGGATATTCTCGGTCTCATCCGGGACACTGGCACGCAGGCAGCAGATGCCGCGCACCACCATATCGATGTAGACGCCCGCCTGACTTGCCTCGATGAGCTTGTTGATGAGCACTTTGTCGGTCAGGCTGTTGATCTTGATGCCGATGTAGCCGCCCTCGCCGCGGGCGGCAGCTTTGATCTCACCGTCTATCCGATTCAGCAGACGGTTCTGTAAGCAATGAGGCGCCACCAGCAGGTTCTTGACCGAATCCACAGTTTCGCCCTGATCCAGTGCGCGGAACACTTCGGTGGCTTCCAGACCGATTTCCTTGGATGCGGTCAGGAAAGAAAGGTCGGTGTACAGGCGGCTGGTCTTTTCGTTGTAGTTGCCGGTGCCGATCTGGGTGATGAAGGAAATACCCTCCTTCGTTTTGCGGGTGATCAGGCAGAGCTTGGAGTGGACTTTCAGCCCTTCAATGCCATACACCACATGACAGCCGGCACGTTCCAGCAGGCGGGACCACTCGATGTTGTTTTCCTCATCAAAGCGGGCTTTCAGCTCCACCAGAACATCCACCTGCTTGCCGTTTTCGGCGGCTTCCACCAGTGCATCCACCACCTTGCTGTGGTTGGCCAGACGATAAAGAGTCATCTTGATGGAGACCACGTCCGGGTCGCAGGCGGCCTCGTGCAGCAGCTGCAGGAAGGGACGGATGCTCTCATACGGATAGTGAATCAACTTGTCCTCTTCCAGGATCTGCGGAATGATGGGCTTGCGCTCGTCCAGTGCAGGACTGGGCTGCGGGTGGCGGGGCGCAAAGAACAGGTCGGTGTGGCTGCGCAGCTGATCCTCGATCTGGAACAGGAAAGAGTGATCCAGCGGAGAATCGTATTCAAACACCCGCTTGGGGTCCAGTTTCAGGTTTTTGCACAGGGACTGGATAATTTCTTCGTCGATCTCACGGCTCAGTTCCAGACGGACAGGTGCCAGCTTTTTGCGCTTCTTGACCACTTCGGCCATGTGATCCCGGTAGTTCAGGTCTTCGTCATAGATCAGGTCGGCGTCAATATCCGCATTGCGGGTGATGCGGGCCAGCGTTTTGCTGGTGACCTTATAGCCCTTGTAGAGCAGTGGCAGGAAGTGCAGGATCAGTTCTTCCGACAGGATAAAGCAGCCAGTACGGCCCGGCACCGGCACCAGCCGGGGGAAGATCTCATTGCCGCAGGGCACAATGCCGATCTTCTTCTTTTCTGCCTTGGTGCTCAGCACCGCAACCGCATAGATGCCCTTGTTTTTCAGGAACGGAAATGCCTGCTTTTTGCTGATGATGAAACTGGACAGCAGCGGCAGGTAGTCCTGCCGGAACAGCTTTTCCAGTTCGGTACGGCTTTCTTCCTCCATATGGGCAAAGTCCAGCAGACGGATCCCCTGCTCTGCAAGCTGTTCCAGCAGACCATTATAAGCAGCGTCCCGGCGGGCTGTCAGCTTGTGGATAAAAGCCAGCGCTGCATCGATCTGTTCGCCGCTGGTCATATTCGTCTTATTTTCCCGTGCGTTTTTGTCCAGCAGCATCTGGTCTTGCAAGCTGCCGATGCGCACCATGAAAAATTCATCCAGATTGCTCTGGAAAATCGACAAAAAACTCAGCCGTTCACACAACGGCAGACGGGAATCCTCTGCCTCCTCCAGAACGCGTTCGTTGAACCGCAGCCACGAAAGCTCACGGTTTGCATAGCAATGATAGGTGTTTTCCATATTCCTCTTCCTTTTCTCTGACCGGAATGCTTCGGATTGCATGATACAAACGTTTTTATTGTACCGTGCAAATGTAAAATCAGAAATCAGGAATGTGTCTGGAATATGTAAAATCGCTTCTGCACACAGATTTTACCGCAATTTGATTGCAACCGCCTCGAAATCATCTTACAATAGTAGATACTTTCTTTTAATATATGAATCGGGGGCAGAGAACCATGACGTATAAAGACATCAAACACAATGAGGAAGTCAACGAAATGCTGAAAAAAGGCAACCAGAATCTAGGCCTGCTGGGCTACACCGAGCACTCACAAGCCCATTGTGTCCGGGTGGCAGAGACCGCCGCCCACATCCTGAAAAAATTCGGCTATCCGGAGCACGACATCGAGCTTGCCCGGATCGCAGGCTATATGCACGACATCGGAAACGCCATCAACCGCAGCCGTCACGCCGAATACGGCGGGCTACTGGCCAACGAGATTCTGAAGCAATATGACCTGAGCGTCCCGGACCGCATCACCATCGTGTCCGCCATTTCCAACCACGATGAATCCACCGGCGGGGCCGTGGATCCCATCTCGGCAGCACTCATCATCGGCGACAAGACTGATGTGCGCCGCAGCCGTGTGCGGGAAAAGCCCAAAGCATCCTTCGACATCCATGACCGGGTCAACTATGCGGTCACAGACCAGACCCTGAAGATCAACACCGAGAAAAAAGTCATCTCGCTGAATCTGCAAATCGACACCGATATTTGCAGCATGTACGAATATTTTGAGATTTTCCTGCAGCGGATGCTGATGTGCCGCGGGGCTGCCGATATGCTGGGAGCAACCTTCAAGTTGACGGCCAATGGGGCCAAAGTTCTTTAATGTGTGGCCATCTCCGCAAAGAACAGGAACCAGCCTTTATAATAAAAAACAAAAAGTCCCGCCTGAAAGTAAAGCCTTCACTTTCAGGCGGGATGTCTTTCAATATGACTGCTATGGCGGCATGCGTGACCATACCCTGTCAGATACAGCGTACTCCAGAGGTTATCTTCCGAGGCGTGCAGATAATCATAGGTCAGGTTTTCATCCACACACTCAACGATGCAACCACCCGCCATCAGCGTTTCCAGTTTTTTTGTGATCGTACTGCCGGCATAGTCGATAAAGGAACGGATGATGACATTTCTTCCTTGGTCAAAATGCGCTTGGTCACCCGCTCGGTGCGCTGCTTTTCTGCGGCAAGTTGCTCATCATAACGGCAGCAATAAGAGCGGGGCCTTGCAAAAGGCTCCACTCTTATCATAACGGACAGATTGTATGGGTGAAGCGCTGCGAAGAACTTGAATGCGGGGATATCGGTATATTCGTAT
>OHHN01000939.1_pt1 | contig 15288 bp, 7 predicted proteins | sample 1568131 | NCBI WGS metagenome assembly OHHN01 (sample SAMEA3879575, study PRJEB24766) | human gut metagenome | biome: human-associated habitat; feature: feces | place: USA | collected 1985/1987 | reverse complement strand
AATCCCTAATAAAAAAGAATAAACAGCTAAAAAGAAATGCTATTACAGTCTGGGGGTTGTAGAGACGTAGCGTGCGTGCTGCGTCTCTACAGCTAAGATTGGTATAAGACCTTGCCCTCTTCGGATATTAACAGCAAGGTTAGTTCGCCGTCGGGAAGGATGGGAGCGCAATACGATTTACATTTTTGTAAAAGTAATGGGAAGAAACGATTTTGTTCTTTTTCCGCAAGAAGCTCCCATAATTCACGGGCCAACGTAATCCGATTGATTGCATCTACGGTCGCCTCCTCGCATTTCGCTTCTTTCGCTACATCTTGAAGGAAGCCTTTGTTCATGACGACTTTTTTGCTGTGTGTATCTAGGAAACCTTCCGCAAGTTTCACCGCCTTGCCGATCATGATGCCTAAGATAACCTGCTTGAAACCTAAATCGGCAGCGATCTTTAGCGTCTCTCCGATAAAGTTCCCGTAATGGACGAATGATTGTGGAGGCAAAGAAGCGTATAAGCTCCGAAGGTAGCGTTCACTCTTCGCCCCGGAATTAATAACCAACGTCTCGCAACCTATCGCTTTGGCGACACTGGCTTCTTTCCGTATCGAGGCGATAAAAGCGTCCGATGAGAAAGGACGCACGATTCCGGATGTCCCGATAATGGAGATTCCCCCGATAATTCCAAGTTTCGGATTGAAGGTACGTTTCGCCAACTCCTCGCCACCGGGAACCGAGACCGTGACAATAGCGACGGAATCGGGTGAGGGCAGGAGTGGAATCAGCTCTTGCCGGATCATCTTACGGGGCGTGGCGTTTATAGCCGGGCCGCCGACTTTCAAGCCGAGTCCCGGAAGGGTCACGGTTCCGACTCCTTCACCTGCTTGGAAGATGACTCTTCCCGTATCGTCGCTTTCTGTTTCTTGACAATATTCTTCTTGTGCCATTACCGTGGCACGCTTGTGCCATCGGCTTGGCACAGCTGTGCCATCACCGTGGCACGACTCTGCCACGGCGATGGCACAACCGGATGCATCGGGAGATAATTGAACAGTAACCCGGATCCGGCTATGATTCGTCACGTCCGGATCATCCCCAGACTCCTTGATCACGGTACAGGTGGCGGCGGAACACCCGGCCCATTCGGTATAGGCTACCGGCAACGTTATCTGTTCTCCCGAGGGTAATGTTATCTGGCTTTCTGTTTGTTCCTTCCGTGATAATAAGGCCAATAAAGCGGCTTTTGCGGCGGCGGTAGCACAAGCTCCGGTCGTATATCCGCTTTTCAAGGGAAAGAATTCTGGTAATAGGCGTTCAATTTGTTTGCGCAATCCGTCTTCACCATACACTCGGTAGAAAGTTTCCGGTAATGCGGGACGCTTCACGACAAATACTGGTATTCCGAATTGGCGGGCAGCGTTCACTTTATCCGTAAAATAGCCGGAGAAACCACTTTCCTTTGTCAAGATGGCGTCCGGATGGAGTTGCTCCAACAACTTTAACTCATCCTCGCCTTCTCGATAGAAAACCAGACTTTCTTGGGGGAAGCCCTGCTTCTCGGCCAACGACAAAGATTCCTCCCGCTCCAATATACGTAACCAAGTGGTATGCGATCGCCAATAAGGACGGAGCGGGGCAAGGGTGTTCACGCCACTGAGGGCAAGTAGCCGTTGGATACCTTTATTTTCCATTTGGCGAATTGCGTCTGCATAACTATCGCACCAAATCAAGTCCTCATCACGAAGTGGATACCGACGTTCGTAACGGATCACCGGAATCTGTAAACATTTCGATACTTTTTCGATCGTTTGGTGTAACACTTGAGCGAAAGGGTGTGCCGCATCGATCAATAGCTTAATCGCGTGGTCACGACAAAAACACTCCATTTCCTCCGCATTCATGGCTCCGGTCAAACGGATTCCATGAGCGCATTCAATGGATTGCAAAGTTCCTTTCGTAGAATAGTAATAGGTAGCGGCTGCCTCGTCCGCTACCCGCACAGCCACACGGCCTTCTGTCGTTCCTCCAAGAATCAGTATCATTACTTACGGAAAAGATGTTTGAATTCATCCGCATATAAGCGAGATAGGCCCTTGCGGTTATCGATGGCATCCCCGACGACAAGTAATGTCGTCAACGTAAGATGATTCTCCTTTACGATCTTGGCGAGATCTTTCAGTTGCCCACGGTAGATCCGCTCATCTTTCCATGTCAATTTATAGCAAGCGGCTACCGGAGTGGTTGGAGCGTAATGTCGCGATAATTCCTCTTGGACCTTCTCTACGACACCGGCGCTTAAGAAAATACACATCGTACTTTGGCTTTGAGCCAGTTTGTGCAGTTGCTCTTTCTCAGGCATGGGCGTACGTCCTTCGCCACGAGTGAGGATGATCGTTTGTACTTTCTCCGGAATCGTGAACTGAGAATAAAGAGCGGCGGCGGCGGCTTGGAAAGAGGAGATACCCGGAGTGATATGATAATCCATCCCGTATTGATCAAAGTAATTCATTTGCTCTTGAATAGCTCCATAAATGCAAGGATCGCCCGTGTGCAAACGAACGACAAACAATCCTTTATCATAAAACTCTTTCATCAACGCGAACTGTTCTTCCAGATTCATATCCGCCGAGCTTCGCACCGTAGCGCCTGCCTTTGCGCATAAGGTAAGTTCTTTCGGGACGAGGCTTCCTGCATACAGGATCAAATCAGCTTTCTCCAACATTTGCCGCCCGCGGATAGAGATCAAGTCCGGATCGCCGGGACCGGCTCCTACGATCTCGATATGTCCCTCACGGCAGGCCGTCCGATCTAACGCTACGGCAAAGGTATATTCATTTCCTTTCCCTAAATCCGCTTTTTGCTTCTCGACCAAAAGCGGACCGCCATGAGCCGCATAAATGGCGGAAGCTTCCGATACACTTGGGGATTCGGTTACCTCCAGTACTTTCTCCGAGGGATTGGGTACCGGGATATCTTTCAGCTCCTCCGACGTATAGGTGTGGAAAGGGCATTCCATAACTCCATAAGCCAGTAATGTCAGCACCGGTTCGCATTTCTTCAAATCGATTGTATTTACATCCGCCAAGGCCTCCGGATACAGGCGTTTATCACGCAATACATCTTTAATATGTTCGTAAACGACCGTAGGATCGCCTTGCATATCCTTGCGGCAACCCATTCCTAGGTGGAGGACTTTCGGGATATAGGTGATCGTATGGATGGATGTATCGTATTGTTTGGGACTGACGATCATCAATAACTCATAGTCTTGCTGCGGTATCGCCTCGAAGGAATAAAAGATAGAGACATGAGACGGGACCGTACGCTCTAGATAATCCGTTCCCTTATCTCGTATATCAAGGAATAACGCTGTCGGTTTTCCGTTGACAAAGGTAGAGATGGCAGCATTGCTATCTTTGGCGATCAAGGTCCAATCGTATTTCTTCCCCAGCGTGTCGAGCGGCCATAGGTTCGTATTATCGCTTTGTGTCGTAATAATTGCCTCGGCTCCTAATAGGTTTGCCAATTCCTTGGAAAGGTCGTTCGCACCACCGATATGTCCGGATAAGACCGGAATCACATATTTACCGGTACTGTCTATACAAACCACGGCAGGATCAGTATGCTTATCTTCCGCGAAGGGAGCGATACTGCGTACGCAAATTCCCATCGCTCCTATAAATACCAAACTACTGGATTCGTGAAAAACCTCTTTTGAGAAAGAGCCGAATGGTAAGATCTTCGCCTCGGGATAAGAGGCTAGAATTCGCTTAGCAAGCACCCGGCTGCTATCGGATATTGGAATAATTGATATTGTACTCATAATTTATAAATAACATTCACGGTAATCGTATTAAAATCATCAATCGTGATACGGGTTTGGGCGGATATCCGAAGACCGGTTTGGCGGACCGCTTCCTCTAAAAGCGCTTTGCTTTCGTCGGATACGGAGTTGAAGACGATGACACCGCTCTCTTTCATCTTTTTGGAAACTACCATAAGGATCTCCACTAATTTCCCGCCATGTCCGCCGATAAAGATTGCATCCGGAGCCTCCAACGCTGATAAATCCACCGATAAGAAATCTCCGATTATAGCCTCGATACCCGGAGTCCCAAAACGATGACAATTCTCAGTCATTAACTTTCGTCCCTCTTCCCGGATCTCAAAACTCGTGATATGCAAATGCGGGAACAGCAATTTAGCCTCTATCGAGACAGAACCCGTACAAAAGCCGATATCCCAAAAACGTTCCCGGTTTATCAGATCCAGCATGCTTAAAGATAACAAACGGATCGGCATTTTGGTTATCATCTTCTCCCGTCCGTTCAAATGCTCGAAAGCGGAATCCGGCAGGCCGAACTTACGGGAATGCCCGTCACGCTCTTTCCGGAGAATCAAGCAATTCGGATGAACGAAATTATTCATTGCCGCGGCTTGTATACTGAATTGGCGGATGCTCTGCCGTTCGGTATTTCCTAACCGTTCTCCCACAAACATGGTATAATTATCGTAGCCGTATTCCAGCATCCGGCGGGCGATGGTCGTAGGCGTATGTTCCCGATCCGTGAGCACGCCTATCTTAGAAGCGCTTTCGATCAAGGTTCGATCGAACTCGTGCCAAGGCCGTCCGGTAAGGGAGACGATCCGCATATCGTGGTAAGGCATCAACAGGTTCTGCGCCAAGAGTTGCAAGGAGTTGAATGAAGGGAACAGGCGGATCTGCGCGTCCGGCAATCGATTCTGAATCGTAACGGCGAATCCGAAAAACAAAGGATCTCCGGAAGCGAATACAACGATGCTTTCCCGACCGTCGTACGAACGATAGCGATCGAAGACCTCGTCCAACGGAACTTTTATATCGATCCAGTCCGCTTTCTCGGGCAAGAGCGAACGTACGATCTCATGATGCCGCACGCCTCCGGAGAATACCCGGTGGGACGAGATTATTTCCAATACCTCCGGCGGAAAGTATTGCCGCATGTTATCATCCAGCCCTATGACATAAAATCGGTTCATACGTCTCTTCCCGGCTTTAGTTGTTTCGCGTCATTGAAACAAAGGATGGCGTTCACTAGCGTAGCCGCCAAATTGCTTCCTCCTTTACGACCTTCCACGATTAGTTTCGGTATACTGATAAAAGGTTTCACCATATGTTTGGATTCCTGTACATGCACGAAGCCTACCGGAGCGGCGATGATGCCTGCCGGAGTCGCTTTTCCCTTTCGTATCAAGTCGCATAATTCCATAAGGGCGGTCGGGGCGTTGCCGAAGACAAACAGAGCGTCCGGATGCTCTTCCACGGCCAGCCGAATACCGGCTTGGGTACGGGTAATTCCTTTGCTCGCAGCCATCTCAGCGACCCGCTCGTCTTGAAGGTAACATTTCACCTCGACACCCAGACGTTGCAAAGCTCCCTTACGAATGCCGGAAGCGGCCATCGTGACATCGGTGATGATCGTACGAACCTCTCCGCCGCTGATCTTATTATATAATGTAGAGACAGCATCCGGGTCGGTATAAAGGATATTTTCCATATCGAAATCGGCCGTCGTATGGATGGCATGGAGTAACGCCCATTTCTTATCCAACGGGATCTCTTGGTCTTTCAGTTCCTTCTCGATCGTACGGAAACTACGGATCATGATGTCCTGTCCGATGCCCGTATCCGTTTTCTTCTGTTTGACCTCGCCATAATATCCACGGGGAGTGATCATATGATTCCCGGAAAGATATGTTTGTGAGTTTCCGATCAAGACTACCGTGAACATATCGATCTGCTCGGGGGCCAGATCTGCGAGCGTAGTGACGAATACTTCTTGCTCCTCCCGTCCGGCCTGACGTACATAACCGACCGGAGTCTCCGGCTTGCGTTCTTGCAGGAACAATTCTTTTAAGCGATAGAGTTGCCAATAACGTCCCTCGCTTTTCGGATTATAGATCGCCGTAACAAAATCGGCCATGGCCGCCGCACGAATCCGTTTCTCGATCAGTTCCCAAGGAGTCATCAAGTCTGAGAGGGAAATCACACAGAAATCATGTCCGATAGGAGCGCCAAGCAAGGACGCTGCTTTCTGGAAAGCGCTGATGCCCGGATACGACTCGATCTCGATCTCGCTTCCGGATTCTTTCTTCATCTCATAAATCAGAGGAGTCATACCATAAATGCCGGCATCACCGGAACTGATCACACAAACCGTCTTTCCCTCGTTCGCATAAGCGAAAGCTTGCTCGGCACGAGCTTGCTCACGTTTCATACCTGTATCTATACATTCCGTTCCCTCACGAAGCAAGTGGGTGATAAAACAGAAATAATATTTATATCCTATGATGACATCCGAACTTTGGATAGCGGCCAAAACCGCAGGCGTTATATCGGCCTCGCTACCGGGGCCGATTCCGGCGACTATAATCTTGCCTTTATTCATTCAAATCTATTTTATAATACAATGTTCTCAATAAATATAATACAAATATACAGGCTTTACTTCTTTCTTCTCGCTTTTCGCCTGATATATTTTATCGCAAGCCATACACCGGATAAGGAAACGAACGTGCCTCCCAACATGGTTCCCCACATCACGATATTCCATAAGACCGGATAATCTACCAAGAATTTCAGATTCAAGCTATGCAATGCCGGATACATCCAGTGGTTCCAACGAGACGGGGTATTTACATAACGGTATTGTCCATTGCGGGGATTAATGTAATAACAACTATTATCCACGTCTTGAATGGATACCTTCCAGACCGGGAGTTCTAAATTCCTTTTTCGTGAGATATAATATGTATCATACGTATCCAACAGCTTGATATCAGCCGTGGTCCCGATACCATGTATCTGAGACAATACGGAACGGATTTCTTCCGGTCGCAGGTTCAATAAAGATATCCTGTCGCTCTTATTCGCGTTCACGACAATATCCTTCGTGTCTGTTTGTACGATGTAAAAGGGTATATCACCAAAACTACTCCATTCCAATTGACGGATCTGGCCGGGATAGGCTTGTACGACCGCCCTGTAATCCAACGGATAATCGAGTGGGGAAGGAGCCATCTTCCGCAGTTCTTGAACCGGGTTTATATCGAGCTTGGCTCTCACCCCCCAGTCCTGTACACGAGCCAAAGACATCATACCACTAAAGCAGAAGGTGAGGACAAATAAACCGAATAACACCCCAAGAATATGATGCCATTTATACCAGAACTTCTTATAAGGGGAAATCAAATTACGTCTCCTCGCTAACCGGAAATCCCGTATTCCTAAATAGATCCCAGCGATACACATAACGCATCCAATGCCGGATAACCAGACAACTACCTTTATCCATAATTCAGCGTCTTGCCGCAAGGAAGTGAAATAAACCCAATGAGGGATCGCCCCGAGCCAAGCCCAGAAACGACTGTTTTTATCCGTATATTGCAAAACCTCCCCGGATTTAGAGGATATGTATAATTCATGTCGTTCCGGATCGGCGAAATGGAATTTATAGATCGGAAATTCCTCTTTTAAACGACCGAATGGAATCCATTGGTCCAAGGTGTACAAGGAATCTACCTTCGCTATGGAAGAGGTATTCCATAGTGATGCCACACGTTGGATACGATTCCAGTCGATTACGGGTAATCTTTCCGTCGAGTCGGCAGGAATATCATAGCTCCCTTTCTCCGTCCGGATATGAAAAACAGTTTGTCCCAAATAGCTGTTTAAGGTAACATGGCTTATCCGCTCGTTCTGCGGTAAACGTTTCTCTATCTGGTCTAACGAAGGAAGATTCTCCGGAGAGAGAATATCCATCTTCGCCCGTTTATCGGCCCGGTCCGCTCGCGGGAACGTATGGTAGATCATTACCAATCCCGATAGGAACCAAACGAGAAACAGGATACTGAACGCCGTGCCCAGTATCCTGTGTATAAATAGCGTGATCTTTGTCAATAGATTCATGAGCGTATGTTCTATATATTATAATGTATAGGAGATAGCCACTTGGAAATTACGAGGCATGCTTGGCACCATCTGTTGTCCGAGCGCTTGGTTATAATAATTGTTGTCAAACAAGTTATTCAAGTTGAATGTAAGGTGAATATTGTTGTTCAACAAATAAGACATACCGAAATCGGTTACCCAATACGGATCGAACCAAGAGTTGTTTGACGTATTACGGTATACTTTACCGGTATAACTGCTACTCAAGTGAAATTCCAGATTCTTCAAGACACCCCGAGGGATGGTATAACTGCCGTATGCGTAGAAAGTCTGGTTCGGTACGTTGCTCTGCCAGTTTCCTTCTTGGCTATTCAATTGTTGCTTTGTCTCATCCGGGTTATTGCCATAGATAGCCTCGATCAATTCCGGATCCTTTATTTCTTTCATCTCCCGGATCTTGGAGTCGTTCAATCCATAACCGATCGTCAGCGCTAAGGTGCTTACCGGAGAAAGAGTGACATCAAAATCAAAACCCTTGGAATCTTGTACACCCACCTGTCCGATTACGCTCATCGTGGTAGTCTCGCCGTTTACCTCCACTTGATAGTTGTTGGTCAACGTAGCCGTACTGTTCATCTTCCGGATATAGAACAAGCTGGCATTGGCGCTTAATATATTGTTCAATTGATATTTAAGACCCACCTCGGCTTGGTATCCTTTCTCCGGCTTAAATACTTCCTCATTGCGAGCAGGCTCGAAACGATTTCCATCACCTCCTACATAAATGACGTTATCTTGATAGAACGTACGGATCGGCTTGAAGAAAGAGGCGAAAGACGCATAAATGGATGTATTCGGATGGGGCAGATAGACCGCTCCGAAACGATAAGTCAACGCCTTATTCTTTATCATATTGAAGCTTGAATGCTCCTCATACTCACGTCGTCCGGTAGGAGTTGTAACGCTGGCGGACATATAACGGAAAAAGTCGTAACGTAGAGCGGCTAATACCTTCCATTGCTCGTTGAACTCAACCATATCTTGAAGATAAAGGCTGTTGGAATAATGATGCGTAACCGTCGCTTTCGAGAATTTACTGGTCATATATCCCATGCTATGCGGATCATAAACGGATACATGCGAATAAAGGCCGGGACCCTGAACATCATCCCCTAAATTATAGCCCGAATAGCTGGTACGATTCAAGGCGACGAAAGAGTAACCTCCCATATACGTATGCTTTATCTCACCCGTCCTGAATTTACCGCTTAGCTCGAGCGTATTGGCTACCGTCTTGGCTATATGGGAGAAGCGAAGCGGGAAAGAAAGATATACACTGTCCAAACAGATATATTTTTTCTGGCCGTTTTTCATATAATAATAATCATAGATCGGATCATCACTTTCGAGATAGTCGAGGGCTTCCGTCCCAAAATAGTTGATATCGTCGTTATTGTAAGAAAGGCGATCTGTTAGTTTTGCGCCGTTCCAAAAAGTATGTGTATACTGCGTCGATATGTTCCAAGCGTGATTCTTCATAAAGTCGGACTCGTTATTGTAACGAGCCTCACGGTCAAGTCCCGGTAGCATATCATTTTTATGGAGATATAACTGTCCTGTTTGCACATTATATACATCATTTGCCATTAAATCGGGAAGACCGATCTCCGTCCCATAGAAGTCGCGGTTAAAACCTCCACGAACATCTAATATGTCACGTTCCGTCATTTTAGCTTGCAATGCCAGATAACCGGAAAAGCGACGGTTGCCATTATCACGCCAGCCCTCTTGATCGGAAAAGTTGACATTGGCGTAATAATTGACCGGACCGACCAATTTACCGCCCATGCCAAGTGTCGCCTCTTTATTCTCGTAACTACCGTAGGCCAATCGGGCATTAACGCTCTGTTTCTCTGACGGGGATTTACGAACGATATTCAAGGTTCCACCTACGGCTGAATGTCCGTAAAGTACAGAAGCCGGTCCCTTTAATAATTCAATAGACTCGATACAGGATAGATCGGGTACGGGATAAGAGTTGTTTATTGCCGAACGTTCATCGCGGATACCGTCTATCATCATGATAGAATGATCGAAACCACGGATCGACAATTGTTGAAATGCGCCATAAGATGTCTGGAATCGTACGCCCGGCATAAAGCGTACCGCATCTTGGATATTACGGATACCTCGCAACTCCAAACTACTCGCCGTAATGCTATTAATTGAAATAGGAAGATATTTCATAGGTACGTCCAACTTCGTGATTTGTGGACGTGGCTTGCGTGCGGCGGTCGCTACGACTTCTTGAATATTGAATGTCGTATCGGCGAAATTCGTGTACTCATTCTTGTGTTGTGCCTGCATCGTACTGATACATAAGGCTGTCAACGGTAAGATTGTCAAAACTCTTTTCATATATTTAGCATTATAACTGTTTATTGTATGCATGTGAAATTCCATTTTCCTTCGAATAAAAATTTAGTTTCTTTCGGAAGGAATTACTTTTTCTTCCGAAAGGAATAAAACATAGATTTGGAGAACTTTTTTAGTCCTTCTCTACCGCATAAGCTTTCTTCTTATCAACGATATCGATCATCTTATGTTTAGCCATGAAACGGGCATGTTCGATGAAGATCTTCTGAATATCCGGATTCTGTCCCAGACCTTCCATAAATACGCTTACCTCGTAGCCTTTCTTTTCCAGTTCCTCTTTCCAATCACCGGCGATATCGTTTTTCGCATGGTCTCCGGCGACAAACATAAATGGCATCAACAGGACTTTCTTCGTTCCATTGGCCTTTACTTGAGCTTCCATCGTATCAAAAGAAGGATAACCTTCAATAGTTCCTACGGAATAATTCTTGAACCCCTTCTCCTTCAACATATAATCCAACATGGCATATTGGGCCGTCGCCGGTGTATAAGTGCCATGGCCTACCAATAAAGTAGCGCCTTCTTTCGCCCCATTTTTTGTGATAGCGACGATTACCGCCTCATAATCCTCCGGTGTATACAATAAAGGATTACCGATACGAATCTCCTTGAAAGAAGATTTCATGGTGGCAACATCCTTACGTAAGGATTCCATCTCGATACCTTCGATTATATTCGTGGATTGGATCAAGACATGTGTATAACCATCAGTCTTTAATTTTTCCAAGGCCTCGATCGGGTTCAGTTTCTCTACGCCACGAGCTTTTAAGCGGCGCATTACAATGCGAGAAGTCCATGCCTCACGCAACTCAACATCTTTGAAAGCTTCTTTCGCTTTTTGATTGATCGCGTCGATTGTCAAGGCACGGGTATCATCATGGGTTGTTCCAAAATGTACCATCAATAAAGCGGCCTTATCGCCCGGTTGTAAAGAGGCGAATAAATCGGATGCTACAAAATTCTCGCCATCGTGCGCACGACAAACTAGGCTGATGACCAGCAGGAAGAAAGATAGTAAGTGTTTCCTCATCATATGAATATATTAATAATTAGATTACATATCAATCCCACGGAGACAACGTATTATTCCGTCTCCCACATCTTTTAGATATAGGTGATATTTCTATCCTCTTAATTACTCCTAACCCCGGGAGGAATTAATCATTACTTCGCTTGGCAGGTTTCCTGACTGGCTCGGAAAGCAACCTTCCCATCTTTCTTAAGACAGTGGCATAGCAGAACGCTTTCCTTTTCAAGAGCTTCACAGTAGCGGGCACTGTTCCGGATTCTAACCGGATTCCCTTTTATAGAATTGTCGGTAGACAAACTCTATCACCTAAGCGGTCGCAAATTTATATAAATAATCCCGAAAAGTAACAACATCTTTCAAAGAATCCCTGTTTCAATAGCATCTTTTTTGTTTAACATCAAATAAATAGATATGGAATGGATAACTAATTTACTTCAACATTATCCGGAGCTAGCTATTTTCATAACCTTAGCTCTCGGTTTCTGGATTGGCAAGTTTAAGATAAAGAAGTTCACGCTGGGAACGGTTACCAGCGTATTATTGGTCGGTGTATTGATCGGGCAATTAAAAATCGATATAAGCGGACCGTTAAAGTCCGTCTTTTTCTTGATGTTCCTCTTCGCTGTAGGATATAGCGTTGGGCCACAGTTCTTCCGGGGATTGAAAAAGGAAGGTCTTCCTCAAATGCTTTTCGCCGCCGTCATGTGTATATTTTGTTTGATCGCTCCTTTTTTGTTAGCGAAACTTATGGGATATAACACAGGCGAGGCCGCAGGATTATTGGCGGGCTCCCAGACGATGTCGGCAGTATTAGGAGTTGCCGAAGATACGATCGGACAGATGAATATTAGCGATACGGATAAAAGCGCTATGGTAAATGTAATGCCCGTGGCCTATGCGGTAACTTATATTTTCGGTACGGCAGGATCCGCATGGTTAGTGAGTGATATCGGGCCACGTCTTTTAGGAGGACTCGACTACGTGAAAAAAGCGTGTAAAGAGCTAGAGGCTAAAATGGGAAATAACGACGAGAGCGAGCAACCGGGCTTTATGCCTGCCGCCCGTCCGGTAACTTTCCGGGCCTATAAGATTAGTAATGAATGGTTCAAGGATGGCAAAAGCGTAAAGCAGTTGGAGGTATATTTAGACCAATTGGGACGGCATTTGTTCGTGGAGCGTGTCCGTATTAATAATGTAGTAACCGATGTTAAACCGGATTTGGTTTTACATACCGGAAATGAGGTTGTTCTAAGCGGTCGCCGGGAATTCGTGATCGGAGAGGAGAACTGGATTGGCGGCGAGGTCAATGACATTGAATTGCTCGATTTTCCGGCAGAGACGTTACCCGTACTAGTGATCCATAAGGAATACGTGGGGAAAAAGATCTGCTATTTACGCAATCAATCGTTTATGCATGGTGTTAGCATCAAGTCCGTAAGGCGTGCGGGTATCAATATCCCGGTCTTGGCCGCTACGGTGATAGATTCCGGTGATATGCTGGAATTGGTAGGCATGAAATCAGAGGTAAATAAAGCGGCGACGGCTTTAGGATATCCCGATCGCCCAACCAATCAGACCGATTTGATTTTCGTGGGTATCGGTATTTTCTTAGGGGGAATTTTAGGTTCGCTCGCGATTCATTTCGGGGGTGTCCCGATTAGCCTAAGTACGAGTGGAGGTGCTTTGATAGCCGGGCTCGTCTTTGGATGGCTTCGTTCTAAGCATCCGACCTTCGGGCGTATTCCGGAGCCTTCCGTCTGGATATTAAATAATTTGGGATTGAATATGTTTATCGCCGTAGTCGGTATCACGGCGGGTCCCAGTTTCGTGACCGGATTGAAGGAAGTCGGTATAAGTTTATTTATTATCGGTGCTTTAGCGACATCTATCCCGCTTATCATCGGTATTCTGATGGGACGTTACGTTTTTAAGTTCCACCCGGCTATTACTTTAGGTTGTACGGCGGGTTCACGTACAACAACTGCCGCATTAGGAGCGGTGGAAGATGTCGTAGGAAGTGAGACTCCAGCCTTAGGCTATACCGTTACCTATGCGGTGGGTAATACTTTATTAATCATCTGGGGTGTCGTTATTGTGCTAATCATGTAATATATATAATGTATGGACAAGAAGAAAATACATGTCACGAGAGAATATGAGAAAAAGATGTCGGAGATTAGCCCTTTCGAGCTAAAGAACATCTTGATAGAGTTAGCGGATGAGAGCGCTCGTAAAAGTACGCACATCATGCTGAACGCAGGAAGGGGAAATCCAAACTGGATCAGTACGGTTCCACGGGAGGCATTCTTCCTATTAGGGCAGTTCGCCTTGGAGGAATGCCTGCGGGAAACCGAATTGGCAGATGAGATGGCCGGAGCCGCAGGGGTTCCCAACCGCAAAAGGATCGCGTCTCGCTTCGTACAGTTTCTAAAGAAACATGCGCAATCTCCCGGCGCTACTTTATTGAAGGGTACCTATGAATATCTGGTCACGGAAAAAGGTGTAGATGAGAATGAACTTGTATATGAATGGGCGGAAGGTGTCATTGGTGATCAATATCCGGTTCCCGATCGTATCTTGAAATATACGGAAATGCTCGTGCGGGATTATTTAGACCAAGAATTATGTGATAACCAGCCCCCTGAGGGAATATTCGACCTTTTCGCTACCGAGGGCGGAACTGCCGCCATGTGTTATATCTTCGATACCTTGCAGCAGAATTTCTTGTTGAATAAGGGAGATAAGATCGTTCTCTTCGCTCCGGTATTCACTCCTTATATAGAGATTCCGGAACAGGCTCGTTATCTTTTTAATGTCATAGAGATAAAAGCCTTGAAGATGACAAAAGACGGCTATCACACGTGGCAATATCAAGAAAAAGATTTAGATGTCCTGAAAGATCCTAGCGTGAAAGCCGCTTTCATAACAAACCCTAGCAACCCGCCTTCATACGGATTGACAAGAGCATTGATGAATAGGATCGTTGAGATCGTACGGAACGACAATCCCAACCTCATGATTATTACGGATGATGTGTATGCGACATTTATTCCGCATTTTCGCTCGATGATGGCCGAATTACCAAAGAATACGTTATGTGTCTACTCTTTCTCCAAATATTTCGGGGCAACCGGATGGAGATTGGCGGTAATCGCTTTACATCAAGATAATATTTACGACCGGATGATCCATGAATTGCCAAGAGATAAACAGGAGCTTCTAAAAAAACGATATAGCAGTCTATCCTTACATCCCGAGGATATCCGCTTTATTGATCGTATGGTAGCCGATAGCCGTCAAGTAGCCTTGAATCATACGGCCGGTCTTTCCTTGCCACAGCAAACACAAATGTCTCTGTTTGCGTCTTTCGCTCTATTAGATGCGGAAAATACCTATAAGAAAAGGATGCAGGATATGATCCACGAGCGTTTACACACATTGTGGGAAAGCACCGGATTCACCTTATTAGACGACCCTTTGCGTGCGGGATATTATAGTGAGATCGATATGCTTGTCTGGGCTAAGAAATTCTATGGGGATGATTTCGTGGAATATCTAAAAAAGAATTACGAACCTCTGGATGTCGTTTTCCGTCTGGCACAGGAAACTTCCTTGGTTTTACTGAACGGAGGAGGTTTTGATGCTCCCGAGTGGTCTATCCGCGCATCTTTAGCCAACCTTAAACGGGAAGATTATGTCCGGATCGGAGAGGGTATCGCATCTATTTTGCATAGTTATGCCCAAAGATGGAAAGAAAGTCTCGATAAGTAGAAAAAACAGCTCCAAGGCTTGAACAAAACGGGCTAATGGTACGTTTTATTAATAAACGTGCGATTAGCCCGTTTTTCTAAGTTATCCGGGAGATTATAAATAACCTCTATAACCTCATAGAAATTATCGAACA
>OHHN01000893.1_pt1 | contig 15991 bp, 18 predicted proteins | sample 1568131 | NCBI WGS metagenome assembly OHHN01 (sample SAMEA3879575, study PRJEB24766) | human gut metagenome | biome: human-associated habitat; feature: feces | place: USA | collected 1985/1987 | reverse complement strand
CGGGAGCGCAGACCATGTAGGGCTTGTTATCGGGACGGACGGGGAGCGCGTCTATACCGTCGAGGGCAATTCCGGCGACGCCTGCAAGATAAAGAGCTACCCCGTCAATTACTCCTGTATCAAGGGCTACGGCTTAATGAATTGGAACTGACAACAAAAAAATGAAAATCTGAAAGGAGAAATTTATTGATGGCTATGAACAAAATTGAACGTATCGACAAGGAGATTGCAAAGACCCGCGAGAAAATCACCGAGTACCAGAATAAATTAAGGGGGCTTGAAGCGCAGAAAACCGAAGCGGAAAACCTGCAAATCGTACAGCTTGTGCGCTCCATGCGCCTTTCCCCGCATGAGCTTTCCGCTATGCTTTCCGGCGGCGGTATTCCGGGCATGGAAGCCGCGCCGGGCTACCCCGCAGAACCCGCAGACCACGACACCGAAGAAATGGAGGACACCGAGAATGAATAAGAAAATCCTTAGAACACTGACCGCACTTTGCGCCGCCCTTATGCTTTCGGGCGGCTTTTCCGTCACCGCTTTTGCACAGACCCCGGAGGGAGAGGACGACACCAACGACAGCGGCGTTGTCTACGAGGAACCCCAAAAGGAAGAACCCCTTACCCCGGACGGGAACGCGACCCTTGTAGACGATTTCGGCGGCAACAAGCAGCTTATCACCGTAACGACCAAAAACGGCAATTACTTTTATATCCTCATTGACCGGGACGACGAGGGCGAGAACACCGTACATTTCCTTAATCAAGTGGACGAAGCCGACCTCTTAGCACTTATGGAGGACGGAAGCACCGAAGCAGCCCCGCCCGCCGTTTGCAGTTGCACCGATAAATGCGAAGCCGGAAAGGTAAATGTGAGCTGCCCCGTCTGCAAGGACAACATGACCGCTTGCAGCGGCAAGGAAGCAGAGCCGGAAACCGAGGAACCGCCGGAGCTGCCCAAAGAGAAAGGCAATGCGGGCGGGCTTGTGCTTTTCCTTGTCGTGGCACTTCTTGGCGGCGGGGGCGCGTTCTATTATTTTAAGTTTATGAAGCCAAAGCAGAACGTCAAGGGCGACACCGACCTTGAAGATTTCGATTTTGACGACTACGACGAGGACGAGCCGGACGAGGGGGACGGGCTTTCTGATGAAGAACAGGAGGACGAGGAAGCATGACCCTGTTTACCGACAATCCCTTTGAAAAGATGATGATACAAAGACCGGGCGGGCGGCGTGACAATGCGCCGCCCGTTCCCCATTCCCCGGCTTGCGCTTCCTGTCCGTACAAAGGGCAGCTCCCTTGTGTGGGCTACTGTCTGAAACAGGTACAGGAGAAAAAGGCAAGTGAGCCGGAACGCTGAAAATGGACTTTTAATTTTCGTTTGCAACATCTATGAGATTTTCGTAATGCAAAAGTGTTATGTTATTTTCATTTTGCAGTTGGAGCTTTCTATCACGAATATTCTCAAAATCTTTACGGAGTCCGGCTATCACAGCATAGTAGATTTGATAAGGGCAATATTTGTATAATTGTCTGGGTAACTTTGTATTGGAGAATGAGTGCTTTTCCAATTCTGCTACAATTACATTCCAATTTGCAGCAATATACATTTGCCAATCCCTAACCTGTTCAATCCCTTTATTGATTACTTCCCCGAAACGAGTACCTTTTTCTTTTGTTATCCGCCCGTTGGGAGCTTCTAATTCCACAAAGACAAATTGATAACCGTCTGAACTATTACCTATGAGCAGATAATCAGCCACATAAGCCGACCCGATTTTGAACTCTGGAAAGATATAATTATCGTCATGGTGTCCTGTTCTGTAATAATGCCGTAATAAGCCAAACAAATAATTCCATGCACGATTAGAAGCTATCCAATTTAGTATAGCTCTTTCTGTTGTATCGGAAGAAGTAATCAGTTGATAAAACTCTTTTGTCGTATCATATATAGGTGTGAACCTTGAATAATGGTTGTTGGGAAATAGCGAAGTAGCACACTCAATAAAGTAATCCATTTCTTTGTTTTTACCGCGCCTGTAATGCCCGCCACGTTTTTTATTCATTGCTTCTTCCTGTTCATCAGTAGGAGCAAAAACATCGAAAGTATGTATTGATTTCATATTGTCACCTGTTTCTTATAGTAATGCTTAAAGTATAAACCAATTTCAAACCTAAAACAACCGAAAGGAGAACAGAAAATGAAACTGATTATTGCAGAAAAGCCGAGCGTGGCGCAGACTATCGCCGCCGCGCTTGGCGTTAAGGAAAAGAAAGACGGATATATCGAGGGCGGCGGCTGCCTCATTTCATGGTGCGTCGGGCATTTGGTACAGCTTGCGGAAGCTGCCGCCTACGGGGAGCAATATAAAAAATGGAGTTTTGAGAGCTTACCCATTCTGCCGGAGGAATGGCAGTACGCCGTTGACCCGGACAAGGGGAAGCAATTCAAAACCCTAAAAGAGCTTATGCACCGCGCCGACGTTTCCGAAGTGGTAAATGCGTGTGACGCGGGGCGCGAGGGAGAATTGATTTTCCGCTTTGTCTACGAAGCGGCGGGCTGCAAGAAGCCCATGCGCCGCTTGTGGATTTCCTCAATGGAGGACGGGGCAATCAAGGCGGGCTTTGCTTCCCTCAAAGACGGGCAGGAATACGACGCGCTCTTTGCGTCTGCCCTCTGCCGCGCAAAGGCTGACTGGCTTATCGGCATTAACGCCACCCGGCTTTTCTCCTGCCTGTATGGAAAGACCTTGAACGTGGGGCGCGTCCAGACCCCGACCTTAAAAATGCTCACCGACCGGGACGCGGCTATCTCCCATTTCCAGAAAGAAAAATATTATCATGTGCGCCTTGATTTATCCGGCGCGGAAGCGGCAAGCGGGAGGATTTCCGACAAGGCAGAAGCCGACGCGCTGAAAGGGGCTTGCGAAGCGGAAACGGCGGTATGCGTTTCCCTCACCAGAGAGAAGAAAACCGCAGCCCCGCCGAAGCTCTTTGACCTTACCTCTTTGCAGCGGGAAGCGAACCGCATTTTCGGCTACACCGCGAAGCAGACCCTTGACCTTGCACAATCCCTTTATGAAAAGCGGCTCCTTACTTATCCGAGGACGGACAGCAGCTTTCTTACTGACGACATGGGCGGCACCGCAGCGGACATTATCGCGCTGCTTTGCGAAAAGCTCCCCTTTATGGCGGGCGCGGACTTCACGCCGGAGGTTGTAAAGGTATTAGACAGTAAAAAAGTATCAGACCACCACGCAATCATTCCCACTATGGAGCTTGCAAAGGCTGACCCGGACGCGCTGCCGGAAAGCGAGAAGAATATCCTTACCCTTGCGGGGGCGCGTCTGCTTTTTGCCACCGCCGAGCCGCATATTTATGAAGCGGTTACGGCGGTTTTCTCATGCGCCGGGACAGACTTCACCGCAAGGGGAAAGACCGTACTTGCGGAGGGTTGGAAAGAGCTTCAACGCAGATACCGGGCGACGCTGAAAGATAAGCCCGAAGCAGAGGACGGGGAAAATGAGGGCGTGACGCTGCCGGAGCTTTCCGAGGGACAGAACTTTCCTAACCCCGCCGCAAAAGTAACGGAGCATACCACAACGCCGCCGAAGCCCCACAGCGAAGCGTCGCTTCTCTCTGCTATGGAGCGAGCCGGGAACGGGGACACCGACCCGGACGCGGAACGCCGGGGGCTTGGCACTCCCGCCACCCGCGCCGCCGTCATTGAAAAACTGGTAAAGGGCGGCTTTGCGGAGCGCAAGGGGAAGCAGCTTATCCCCACGCAGAACGGAGCCGCCCTTATATCAGTCTTGCCGGATATGCTCACTTCCCCGCAGCTTACCGCAGAATGGGAAAACAATCTGACGCAGATAGCAAAGGGAGCCGCAGACCCCGGCGAATTTCTGTCCGGCATTGAAGCTATGGCGCGGGAGCTTGTGCAGACACACGCCGCAGCACTGGACGGGAAAAAGGATTTGTTCCGGGAGGAAAAGCCCTCTGTCGGCAAATGCCCCCGTTGCGGTTCCCCCGTCCATGAGGGGAAGAAAAACTATTATTGCAGCAACAAAGAATGTGCCTTTGTCATGTGGAAGAATGACCGCTTTTTCGAGGAACGCAAGACCGCTTTTTCCGCGAAGATTGCCGCCGCGCTCCTTAAATCCGGCAAAGTGAATGTGAAGAAGCTCTATTCCCCGAAAACAGGCAAGACCTACGACGGAACTATCGTTCTGGCTGACACTGGCGGGAAATACGTCAACTACCGTATCGAAGTGCAGAAGAACTAAAAACTTGAATAGCAAGCATAGGAAGCGGGTACCCACTTCCGTAAATCCCCGTTGCGACGCTGACGCGCCGGACGGGGATTTTGCTTGTTGGGAAGTTTCCCAAACCCTCTTTTGCGGAGGGCTTCACCCTCTAAAAATTTTCAAAAATATTTGGCAGAAATGCGGGCGTACCCGTAGTAGACCATGCAGCCAAAAAATGCAGCTTATGACGCTGCCGCAGAGAAAGGAGGTTTTTCACTATGGCAAGTTTACGGGACACCGTAAAGGACTATCAAGACGAGCTTAGGGACGGTATCGCATGGGTGGCGTTCTGGAAACAGGGGCGTTCATGGAACGCGGAATATTTTCATCTTGATATGGACGATACGCTCTACCCGGAGGACAGGAGCCGGTTAGAGGAAATAAAAAGCATTGACCCCGCCGCCGTTATCTTAAACGGCTACTATTGCGGGCATTTAGGCGAGGACATGAGCCTTGACGAGCTGACCGCCGGAGTGCGTTACCACTACGAAAACAGCATGAACGACATTGACGGTTTTATCGGAGCGCATGACGACAGGCTTCCCCCGGAGGTTATCGAGGAAGCGAGGGCAGCCGCCCATGAAGCGGGGCTTCCCTTTTCCGAAAAGCCCTACCGGGACGGGGAGGATTTTAACCCCTATGTATTTGACGGGAGCATGAGCATTGAGGATTTTGAGCTTATGCACCGCATGATTGAAAAAGAAAGGAGCGAACAAATGGCAGAACCGATTTTAAGCGGCTATCTTTCCAATCTTGGGAAGTACACCGAGGGCAGACCCGCGGGCGAATGGGTGACATTCCCCACGACTGCCGAACATCTGAAAGAAGTCTTTGACCGTATCGGGATTGACTTCAAGCACTATGAGGAATGGCATTTCACAGAATTTCAATCCACTATCCCCGGCTTGACGGAGCATTTAAGCGAGTATTCCCACCCCGACGAGCTGAACTATTTAGGGAAGCTCTTGGAAATGCAGTTTGACGACGACCGGGAGAAATTCATTGCAGCCATTGAATACGGCGACCATGCCGACAGCTTACAGGACATTATCAACCTTGCACAGAACCTTGACTGCTACTGGATTTATCCGTCCGTCCACAATGAAGAAGAATACGGGCGTTATCTGGTTGATGAACTGGAAGAACCGGAACTTCCCGAAGAAGCGAAAAAGTATTTCATGTATGAGGAATACGGGCGGGACGCTTCCATTAACGACGACGGTATGTTTACCGAAAAGGGCTATATCTACAACAACCGCAACACCTTTACAGAATGGTACGACGGGCGCGACGTGCCGGAGGAATACCGGGTAACGCCGCAGCCCCCGCAGCCGGAAAGACCCGACCCGTCAAAGGTAGAAATGGACGCAGCCGCGCCGGGGCAGAGAACGGCGCAGACCGCAGAGCAGCCACAGGAGCCGCGCCCGGTTATCCCTATCGTGCTGACGAGCGAGAAGCCCGCCGAAAAGCTCAAAGAGATTACCGACCGTCTGGAACAGGGTATTGCGGAACTCTTTGACAGCGAGCGTTACCGGGAATATCTGAAAGTCATGTCAAAATTCCATAATTACAGCTTCCGAAACACCGTCCTTATCGCCATGCAGAAGCCGGACGCTTCCCTTGTGGCGGGCTTTTCCGCTTGGAAGAACAACTTTGAACGAAACGTGATGAAAGGGCAAAAGGGAATTAAAATCATTGCCCCGTCGCCCTATAAAATCAAACAGGAAATGCAGAAAATCGACCCGCACACGCAGAAGCCCGTTATCGGCAAGGACGGGAAGCCCGTCACCGAGGAAAAGGAAGTCACCATACCCGCCTACAAGGTGGTATCCGTCTTTGACGTTTCCCAGACCGAGGGAAAGGAGCTGCCGGACATTGCGGTTGACGAGCTGACAGGCGACGTTGACCGCTACAAGGATTTTTTCGCAGCCCTTGAAAAGACTTCCCCCGTTCCTATCGCCTTTGAGAATATCGAGGGCGGCTCTCATGGCTACTACCACTTGGAGGACAAGCGCATTGCTATCAACGAGGGCATGAGCGAATTACAGACCTTAAAGACCGCTATTCACGAAATCGCCCATGCGAAGCTGCACGACATTGACCTCAACGCGCCAAAGGACGAGCAGCAGCCCCACGTTGACCGCCGCACCCGCGAAGTCGAAGCGGAAAGCGTCGCCTATACTGTCTGCCAACATTACGGGCTTGACACGTCGGACTACTCTTTCGGCTATGTCGCCGGGTGGAGCAGCGGGCGGGAGCTGTCCGAGCTGAAAAGCTCCCTTGAAACGATACGCAGCGCAGCCGCCGAGATTATCAATTCCATAGACGAGAACTTAGCGGAGCTGCAAAAGGCACAGGACAAGGAGCAGACCGCCGGACAGGAGCAGCCCACCAGAGAGGGACAAGAAGCCGCGCCACAGCCGGAAGCCCCGAAAAAAGCAGATACAGCCGGGAAAGAAAAGCCGGAAGCAGCCCCGAAAGAAGCCTTTACCCCGGAAACGATTTACAGAGTGCGCCGGAACCCTTACAGCGACAGCCGGGAAAACAGCCACCTCTTGCAAGCCTATGTGACACAGGAGAACGGGCGGGCGAAAATGGGCGACGTGCTTTATACGGGAACGCCGGAGAAATGCCGCGAGCTTATGGGGCAGCTCAAAAGCGGCGAGCTGACCGAGGGCGACGTGAAGCAGCTTTACGCAAAGGCACAGGAAACGGCGCAGACCGCCGGACAGGACAAAGACACCTTTTCCATTTACCAGATAAAGGGCGGGGACGAAACAAGGGATTTCCGCTTTGAGCCATACGACCGCCTGCAGGCGGCGGGAAATGTGGTTGACAGGGCGAACTATGAGCTTGTCTATTCCGCGCCCCTTGCGCCGGAAACTTCCCTTGAAGATATTTACACCTGTTTCAATATCGACCACCCCAAAGATTTTAAGGGACACAGCCTTTCCGTTTCCGACGTGGTAGTGCTTCATCAGGACGGACAGGACGCGGCGCATTTCGTTGACAGTGTAGGTTTTCGGGAAGTGCCGGAGTTTTTACAGGAGCAAAAGCAGCTTACCCCGGACGACTTGGAAACGGGCGAAACTGTCAAGACACCGAGGGGGACTTTCCATGTGACCGCCATGAGCCGGGAGCAGATAGAAGCCGCCGGATATGGCTTTCACCACCAGTCGGACGACGGAAAGTATCTGATTATGGGGAATGGGACGCGGGCGTTTGCCGTTGCCGCAGAACAGGCGCAGCGGGACAATCCCTTGAAAACCGCCGAGCAGACCACAGAGCAGAACGGGAACATGATTGACGGTATCATCAACAACACCCCCACCGTTGACGAACTGGAAGCAAAGGTAAAGGCGGGCGAGCAGATTTCCCTTGTTGACCTGGCTAACGCTGTCAAAGCCGACAAGGAGCGCGGCAAGGGAGCGAAGCCGGAAAAGAAACCCTCTATCCGGGCGCAGCTTAGAGCCGACAAGGAAAAGGCACAGAAGAAAAACGCAAAGCAGAAGTCACAGGACTTGGAAAGGAGCTGACCCATGCCGGAACAGAGCAAATTTGAAAACATGGATTTGTTTGCTTCCCTTGAAGCGATTATGAAGCAGAACACAGGCTTTTACCAGAGCGACTTAGACATTGACAAAGAGATTATCGCAAAGGCGGCGGCAAGCCCCCACAGGGAGGACAAAACACTTTTGTGGTTCTGCCGCCCGTCCGGGACGCACTGTTTCCGGGAGCGCGACGTTTTCCTCAAAGACACCGCGCCCCACAACACATGGCGTTTCTACATGGAGCAGACAAGCGACCGCGTTCTTGCCTATGCAATCGAGCTGACGGGAAAGGAGCGCGGGAAAATCAAGGGCAATCTGTACGAACTGGACTACTCTAAACATTATGAGCGCGTCAAGGAAAAGGAGCTGCCCGCCGATACGGTGAAGCTGATTTATGAGCATGGGGAAAGGGTACAGGAAGCCGGGAGATATTTTGACGGAACCCCAGACCCGCAGCTTGGGAAATTTGAACGCTTTGAAGCCGTACCCAACGACCCGGACGCGCTGCAATCGCTCTTACAGGAAGAACGGCGCAGCCGGGAGCAGCTTCCGCCGGGGGATTTCAAGGCGCATATCGCCGCATTGCGGGACGGGCTGATTGAAACGGAAGCGCGGCGCATTGTACGGGAAATGAAGCGGCACGACACGCCGAACAGCCCCAACAAGACCCATTTCATGGTAGAGCTTTCCCCGGCGTTCATGCAGCTTGCAGCCACAAAGGACACTGACCGCCTTTTCTCCATGCTGCCCTACAAGACCCTTTCCTTTTCCAAAATCGAGGGCAGACATGGGACGTATGCGCTGATTGACAAGGGGGAGAACCGGGACAGGGAGATAAGGAAGCCCCGCCCCTCTATCCGGGCGCAGCTTAAAGCAGACAAGGCAAAGACCGCCCCGAAAAAGGCGGCGGCAAAAACAAAAAATCACGATATGGAGGTATGAGCATGATTAGACTGACTGTTGAAGAAACAAACCTTTTGAGCATTTACAACGAGGGCGGCAAGCGGGCTTTGATTGAGAATGTCAACGCCGCGCTGCCCTACATGGACGCGGATATGCGGGAGCTTGCAAAGCGCACCCTTTCCAAAGTGGACGCTTTGACCGAAGCGGAATTTGCAGAGCTTCCCATTTACGCCGCTGATGAAGTATGAACGGGGTTAAGCGGCTGACGCCGCCCCAGAGCCGGAAAGTCAACGCCCTTGTGCGCCGGACGTGCTGCAATTATGATAACGGGAACTGTATCTTACTGGACGACGGGGACGAGTGCGTATGTCCGCAGCTCATTTCCTATTCGCTTCTCTGCAAGTGGTTCCGGGTTGCGGTGCTTCCCGCCGACAGGCTGCTTTATGCGGAGCTTTACCAGACAGGGGATAAGAAGAAATGTACCGAGTGCGGCGCGTTCTTTGCGTCAACCTCTAACAGTGTCAAATACTGCCCCGTCTGCCGGAAACGTATCACCCGCAGACAAGCCGCCGAGCGCATGAGGAAAAGACGCGCCCCTGTTACGCAGTAGGCGCGGAAAATCCCTTGATTTACAGGGCTTTCCGGGCGTGAAAATCGGATAGGCGATACTTTATACCTTTACCCCCAAAAATGGCGTTCTACTGCGTAACATTCACGAAAACAGCACCCATAAAAAGACAGGGCGCGGAAGTCATATACTGGCTTCCGCGCCCTGTTCTTTTTTTGCCTATCTGACATTTCCCTTTTCCATTTCTTCAAGCGGGAACTGCGGGAGGGCTTCTATCAGCTTCTTTGTGATGGACTGGCGCATATCTTCGTTGATTTCCTGTTTCGTGCTTCCGTCCGGCTGTCTGACCGCTACCGTCGATAGCCTGTCGATTTCGTCCTTGTAGCACTCCACGACTTTCTCCACCGCCCATTTTTCCCCGGCAACGGCGGCGCGTATGGTTTCATATTCCGGCATTTTCTGGTTTTCCATGCTCAACGCTCCTCTGCTTTTTGATAGCCCTATCATAGCACAGCGGCGGGGATTTTGCTATCCTTATCCGCGCTCTGTTCCCTTTTCCCGTTCCGGCTGCCTGTCTGCCTGTAAAATGCTGTCAATGTTCTGCTTGATAATATCGTATTCCCGGACTTTCTTTTTCAGCTTCCCATAGTCGGCATAAAGGGCTTCTTTCTGCGCTTGGAGGGCTTCATATTCCGATTGCAGCGCGGCAAGGTTCGGGAGCTTTGCAATGCCCGCCGCTTTCAGCGACCTTGCGGCGGCTTCATGTAGGATAATCGCCTGTTCCTGTCCGGCGCGGTACTTCTCCCTGTTCCTTGCCTTGCGGTATGCGTCATAGACGGGCTTTGTCTTTTGGTAGGTGGAAACATTCTTGATAAGCACCGCCATGTCCGCAAGCCGCTTTTCCGCGTCCTTCAATGCGTCTGCCGCCTGTCCGCTTTCCGCTGCCATTTCTTCAATCCGGCTGACTAAATCCGCGTACTGTTCAATCTTATGTTCCGTCAAGAAATTCATGGTCTTTGCTGCCTGTTTCAGATTGTGGATTTTCGCCCACTGTTCATAGCCCTTACTCTGCGCCGCCTTGATACTGTTCTCAATGTCGATAAGCAGCGAAACGCCGCGCTGCTCTCTGGGGGCTTTCGCCGCCTTTGCCCGTCTGCCCGCTATCCGTTCCCTTATGGCTTCCTCTGTATAATCCGCGCCGAGGGTTTTAAGACGGGTGAAGCGTTCCTGTCCGGGGGCGCGGCATGACACATATTTCCCCGGCTTTATCTCATAGCCCGCCGCCTGTAACCGCGTTAGCAATTCCTCAAAACTGGAAACTTGGGGGATAAGCGCGTCAACGGCAATCTTTAGCTTGCCTTTCCAACTTGTACCCGTCTTTTCTGCCTGGTACTCCGCATAGCTCTTTCCCTTGCTGCCCTTGCCGGGAACGACGACGGACAAGCCATTTTCCCGACACAGCTTGTCGCTCATGTTCCGTATGCCGTAATAGCTCCTTTTGTTGGAATTATATTTGCGGTGGTCTACGAAATTTACGGCGCAGAAAATAATGTGATTGTGGACGTGTCCTTTGTCAATGTGCGTCGTGAGTACATATTCATGCTGCCCCTTTGTTACCGCGTCGGCAAGCTGCTTTCCGATTTCATGGGCTTTCTGATAATCGACTTCCCCCGGCTCAAAGGACTGTATCAGATGAAAGGCTAAATTGTTCCCCTTTTGGAGTGCTTGGGACAAGGTATATTCAAATTCAATATCTGCCGTTTCATAGGAGCAGCCGAAAGAGGACACAAGCATTTTTCCGTCCGTCTTGTCCGGGTTTTCGATATAGTCAAGGGCTTTGCTTAGAGTGCTTTTAATAGGCTTAATCTTTGTAACCGCCATATCTCCGCAAGCACCCCCTTTATTTCCTCTATGTCCTCTTGGTAGACGCTGCCTGTCGCGTTGACACGCTTTGCAATCTGATTGATATTGACCCCGATTTTCTGTATCTCCGCTGTCATGGCTTTTATGTCGCTATGGTCTGTCTGAATGATATACCCGTCAATGGCAATCTTGCGAAGATACGCCGCCATGTTCCGGGTGGGGACGAGCTTCATTTTCTGCTCAATCAATGCCCGTTCTTCCTCTGTTACATAGAATTTGATTTGTACTTTTCTTTTGCGTCCATTCATGCAATCACTCCTTTCCGTTCCGAGGGTTTGGGACACTTCCCAACAAGCAATTTTCAACCGACGCACCGCAGGACGGGAGGGAGAAAATACGGAAAAGGGTACTCTTTTCCTATGCTTGCTACGAAAGTTTTTTCCTCACTGGTTACTACAACGCAATGCTCTATATGCCAAAAAAGAGCAAAAGAAAAACGCTGCAATCTGTAAAGATTACAACGCTTCCTAAATCATATTCAATTTGCCGGACACATTTATTTGTCCTCTTTTTCGACTTCTGAAATTTCTTTTGCAGTTGCCGTTACAATCCGTATGCCATTATCGCTCATATCATCAAGGAGAGCGTCGAGCTGCCGCCGCTTTGTATCTTTTTGGGTGGGCGTATCTAAAAGAAACTGGTCTACGGATATATTGTAACGAAGCATAAGCTCAAAAAAGATTTGCAGACTGGGGTGCTGTCCTTTGTTTTCGATATTTGCAAGATAGCGAGGAGAAATATACATTTCATCACTTACCTGTTTGCGGCTTTCTTTGCGCCCCGTCCGCGCAGCTTTTATAGCTTCTCCAAATGCCTTGAAGTCATATTTTTCTACCGGTCTTTTTGCCATATTTATTCACCCAGTTACATTTTACTGTTCCCCTTTCTCTTTGGATATGTCTATACAGTTCCACTAAATAGCCATAATAATTCATATTTATATACTTGCTATTGTTCGTGTGTCCGACTATAATTATTATGATAAGATTTTCAGAAAGGACGGGTGTTGTTATGGAATATATGTCTTGCCCCGAAGCAGCAAAGAAGTGGGGAATTTCTGAAAGGCGGGTACAGATACTTTGCAGGGAGAAACGCATACAGGGTGTTTCAAAACTTGGGTATATGTGGTTGATACCAAAAGACGCGGAAAAACCGATTGACGGTAGAACCAAACAAGGAAAGGAGCTATACCATGAATAAAGTTTTGATTATAGATGATGATAAGGAACTTTGTGCGCTGATTAAACGCAGCGTGCTATCAGAAGATATAGAAGCTGATTTTTGTAATACGGGAAAAGAGGGATTACAAAAATTAAAAGAGAGAGAATATCAACTTGTGATACTGGACGTTATGATGCCTGGTATGGACGGATTTGAAACATTGGAAGAAATTAGAAAAGAAAGCAGCCTGCCGATTTTGATGTTTACATCAAAAAATGACAGTGCTTCTAAAGTACGCGGTTTAAGGGCAGGAGCTGATGATTATTTGACAAAACCTTTTGACATGGACGAACTGATAGCCCGTATCGTTTCCCTTATACGCCCTTATACCCGTTTCAATCAACAGGACGGAATATCACAGCAACTTGAATTTGACGGGTTGAAAATTGATATTGAAAATCGTTCTGTTACTACGGAAAATGGAACTTTTGAATTGCCTCCAAAAGAATTTGACTTACTCTTATACTGCGCGAAAAATCAAGGGAAAATTCTGACAAAGCAACAGATTTATGAAGAAGTGTGGAGAGAGGAATATTTCTATGATGACAGCAACATTATGGCGATTATCAGCCGACTTCGCAAGAAATTAGAGGTAAATCCCGGAAGTCCAAAATATATTCAAACGATTAAAGGTATCGGTTATCGTTTTAACAAGGAGGTTTGATTTTCTATGGAAGCAGTCATTTTTCTATCCATAATAATTGCACTTTTCTCTATTCTTGTTTCCTGCTTTGCTATTCGACGTGTTAAAAAACAGATAGCCGAGATAACAGACGCATTGATTGATGTAAAAAACGGAAATGGAAACAGACGTATTTTATCTGCAACAAATGAACTGGTAGCCCCTCTTGCCTATGAAATAAATGAGATTGTTGTGTCTTATGAGAGCAGGCTTTCTACTGTCCGGCAGACAGAAGAAACAAACCGACAGCTTATGACAAGTCTTTCCCATGATGTTCGGACACCGCTTACAACGCTTATTGGGTATCTTGACGCTGCACATAAAGGAATTGTTACAGGAAAAGACAGGGACGACTATATCGAAACAGCCCGCCGCAAAGCTCACGATTTGAAAGAATATATTGATGTTCTTTTTGACTGGTTCAAATTAAATTCTAATGAGTTTGCTATGGATATAAATATTGTTGAAGCTGCGGAGCTGACACGAAATATCTTGATTGACTGGATACCCATATTTGAAGATAAGCAGATAGATTACAATATTGATATTCCCGAACAGCCTTTCCGGGTAAAACTTGATACGGACGGCTATATGCGGATATTGAACAATCTTATTCAGAATGTAATTTCTCACAGTCATGCGGATAAAATAGAAATAATCCTATCAAAGCAGGAAAAAAATATGCAAATCCGATTAGCAGATAATGGAATAGGGATTGAAAAAGAAGATTTGAAGCATATTTTTGAACGGCTCTATAAATGCGATAAGGGACGGTCTGAAAAAGGCAGCGGTCTTGGGCTTTCTATCGCACACCAACTTGTAGAAAAAATGAACGGCACAATAACAGCAAATAGCACACAGGGAACAGGAACGGAATTTACTTTGCTTTTTCCCTTAGCAAATTAAGGTTCTCCCGTTCTTTTGACGGGAGCCTTAATTATTTTTGGGACAATATTTCAAATTGCAAGGTTAATGCAAGGTTGCGGCAAGGTTAATGCAAGGTTGGTATGATAGAATAGTTTACAGAACAGGAGGTTTGAATATGGACAAAAATTATATCATTGAAACAAAAAATCTTACCAAACAGTACGGCTCACAAAAGAGTGTCGCTGACTTAAATATTCATGTGCAGAAAGGGAGAATTTACGGACTGCTTGGAAGAAACGGAGCCGGAAAAACGACCACTATGAAAATGCTACTTGGATTGACAAAGCCAACTTCCGGCGAAGTTAAAATATGGGGAAAGTCTTTGCAGGGGAATGAAAAGAAATTGTTGCCCCGTATCGGTAGTCTGATTGAGTCACCCGGTTTTTACCCTAATTTGACTGCTACGGAAAACTTACAAATTTTTGCTACCTTACGGGGCATACCCAACCGTCATTCAATTAAAAACACATTGGATTTGGTAGGATTGCCTTATAAAGACAAAAAACTGTTTTCCCAGTATTCTCTTGGTATGAAACAACGGCTTGCGATTGCACTTGCAGTTATGCACGACCCTGAACTTCTGATTTTAGATGAACCTATCAATGGGCTTGACCCGATTGGAATTGCAGAAGTACGTTCTTTTATTCGCGAGCTTTGCGATACAAAGGGAAAAACAATTTTAATTTCCAGTCATATCCTTTCGGAGATTTCTTTGCTAGCAGATGATATTGGAATTATCGACCATGGCGCACTATTGGAAGAAGAAAGTCTTGCGGAACTGGAACAAAAAAGCAGCAAACATATCCGATTTACTCTTTCTGATACCGCACAGGCAGCAAGAATTTTAGAGCGTACTTTCCATGAGAGTCATTTCTCTATACAGGACGACCACAATTTACGCTTGCATAATCTTGATTTGTCCGTAGGAAAAATCGTGACTGCTTTTGTAGAAAATGGATTGGAGGTATCAGAAGCCCATACTTGTGAAGAAAGTCTTGAAGATTACTTCAAGCGTGTGACAGGAGGCGAAGGAATTGCTTAAACTGATTAAGTGCGAATTTTGGAAATTAAAGCGAAAAAGACTGTTGTATGCACTGATGTCATTGTCGTTATTTTTTCCGTTGATTTTGGCATATATGGCAAAGGCGGGAACTGGTGCAGATACAACAGAACACTATCTTCAAACCCGATTTGATTATGTCTATACAATGATGTTGGGATATGGTTTAGTTTTTTTGCTTCCATGTCTAATTGGTATCATTGCCGCTATTTTGTTTTTTATAGAAAGAGATTGTGATACTTCCAAAAACCTTAGAACAATTCCAGTTACAAATACACAACTCATTATGGCAAAAATTTCTATGCTCTTTATTTTCAGCGTTGCATTTTGTCTGATAAGCACATTGTCTGTTGCGTTGTTTTGTAAATTGTTTCATGTAGGAATGGTTTACGGTATGACTTATAAGATATTTATGAGCCTTATTTTTGGAGTTCTTATCGTAGCAGCTTCTTTACCGATTGTATTTTTAATTATTTACTTTAACCAAAGTTTTTTGCTTTCTATCCTGCTTGCATTTTTTTATTCCATTTTTAACTGGGGCATACTGGGAACGATTGGGACATCTATAAGTGCTGCCAAAATTGCTTTCTTAAATTCTTTTCCGGTTATATGTGTTATGAACTGGACAAGCGGCTCAATGATGAATCATTTGCAAAAGGATAATCTTTTGCCGGAAGCCTATGCGATTGTGCCAACTACTTTCCATACAATTTTTATTATGGCAATTACAGTTGTACTTTCTTTGTGGCTGATAATTCGCTTTTATAAAAAATGGACGAGGTAAAAGATATGAGAAATATAATAAAAACTGAATTTTTAAAATTAAAACGATATTCTGTAATAAAAGCCGGAA
>OHHN01000837.1_pt1 | contig 16902 bp, 15 predicted proteins | sample 1568131 | NCBI WGS metagenome assembly OHHN01 (sample SAMEA3879575, study PRJEB24766) | human gut metagenome | biome: human-associated habitat; feature: feces | place: USA | collected 1985/1987 | reverse complement strand
AGATAGTTAGCTGGAAACGGCTTGTGAAAATAGGTAGTCGCCGACTTGAATATGCTGCTCTGAGAGTTCTCAGGGCGGTTTTTGTTGTGTCTGCGGATTATAATTTCTGTCTGAAATTGTTATAATGGATAAAATCAGAAAGGGGAAGCGCATGATGGGAAATGAGGAAAATAAAACACTTTATGATATTTATCGGGGGATACTCTGCAATAACCAGAGCTTTCAACTCGGAAAGCAGGCACAGGTAGAATATCGTTTTGACTGCCCGGAGTATGCAGAGCTGAAAGAAAAATATCATCTCAATGAAATTGCCGGAAACGGGACAGAGCTGGAGCACAGTGTGCGGCTGTTGAAGTATCTTGCCCCGAAACTGACACACAGTGCGTGGTACGATAACAGCGTTCCGTGCAATGGGCTGGCGCTGCTGGAATACAGTCTGGAGCAGCCGGAGCATGGGATCAATTGTCTGAACAAATCCAAGATACTGGAGGAATGCTGTCTGGCACTGGGGATCTACGCCCGGAGAGTGAGAATGCTGCCCTATTCGCCCTTTGACAGCGACTGTCATGTCGTGACAGAGATTTTTGACAGGACTCTGGGAAAATGGTGTATGCTCGACCCCACGACCAACGGCTATCTGGTCGATGAAACGGGCAGCGTTCTCTCTTTGCTGGAAGCCAGAGAGAGGATGGCGCAGGCAGGGTTTGTGACGTTCTGCCGGGCGGATGAGACGGTGCAGGACCTGCATGAAGTGGCTCAGAAAGAAATGGAATGGAGCGCGTATTTTGCCAAAAATCTGTTCCGGCTCCAGATCGACGCGGTTTCTCAGTTTGGAGAGACAGGGAAATGGCTGGATGTGATCCCGGAACACTTTTCGGTCCGACAGTGGAGCAAGGCAAAGGCGGAGTACCGCATCACGATGGCACCGGAGTATGCAAAAACAGAGAATGGGTTTGAGATGGCGAAGATGCTTCCGCTCTTTCAGAAAGCAGTAAAAGAAGCAGAGACGATGCAGGAGCCGGAGAGCATTTCGGTGCGATGCATAGCAGATGCCCCTCAATAAAAAGATAAAACAAGAGCGACCCCGCTGTGCTGAGTTCAACACAGCGGGGTCGCTCTTTCTATCAGGTGGAGTATTGTTCAGAAGGACAGCTTCGGCTTAGCCCTTGCCTGCGCAGCCGAACAGCTCGATCTTCTCCTTGCACTTGGCCTCGATGGCCTTTGCGCCGGGAGCCAGCAGCTTGCGGGGGTCGAAGCCCTTGCCCTGCTGATCCTTGCCCTCTTCGATGTACTTGCGGGTGGCCTCAGCGAAGACCAGCTGGCACTCGGTGTTGATGTTGATCTTGGAGACGCCGAGGCTGATGGCCTTAGCGATCATGTCGTCGGGGATGCCGGTGCCGCCATGCAGGACCAGAGGAATGTTGTTGGTAGCCTTGTGGATGCGGTCCAGAGCCTCGAAGTCCAGACCCTTCCAGTTGGCCGGGTAGACGCCGTGGATGTTGCCGATGCCGGCAGCGAGGAAATCGATGCCCAGATCGGTGATCTTTGCGCACTCTGCGGGGTCAGCAATCTCACCGTTGCCCACAACGCCGTCCTCGACGCCGCCGATGGAACCGACCTCGGCCTCGATGCTCATGCCCTTGGAGTGTGCCAGAGCGACCAGCTCCGTGGTCTTGGCGACATTCTCCTCGATGGAGTAGTGGCTGCCGTCGAACATGATGGAGGAGAAGCCAGCCTCAACGCAGGCCTTGCAGCCCTCGTAGGTGCCGTGATCCAGATGCAGAGCGACCGGAACGGTGATGCCCATCGAATCGACCATTGCGTCCACCATTGCGGCGACGGTCTTGAAGCCGGTCATGTACTTGCCGGCACCCTCGGAGACGCCCAGAATGACGGGACTCTTCATCTCCTCGCAGGCGGTCAGGACAGCCTTGGTCCACTCCAGATTGTTGATGTTGAACTGAGGCACACCGTAGTGGCCGTCGCGGGCTTTGATGAGCATTTCGGTTGCATTTACCAACATATTATTTACCTCCAAAATTTATCGGGGTCTCTTCGTACCCACACAGCACTTCGTGTATGGTTTAACGAAATTGCAACCTAAGTATACCCCAAACAGAGGGTAAAATCAATCCACTAGAGAGTTTTTGTAATCAAACCGAAGCTTTCTTGGCCGGAAACGCAGTCGAAAAAAGGAAAAACGAGTGAAATGCAACATTTTTATAAGTGGCGACAACATCTGAGCGGAGGAACGAGAGAGGGACAAAAGGGGACGATTTTCAACAGAAGACTGCATTCGTCAAAATGATATTGGATAAAAAGGCAAAAGAATGGCTGCTTCGATTCAAAAATTTGTCATAATTCTGACTTGAAAATTACAAAATGTATGCAAGGTTCTGAGCCTGTCGAGATAAGAATGTGGAAAACCTCGTGGAAAGCGTGGAATTCAACCTGAAAAACAGGCATGAGCGCTTGAGTTTTGAACTCTTTCCACAGGGTTTTCAACTTGTGGAAAAAACAGGGCCGATATACGATGGGTAAAGCGGTTTGGATGTGGAAAACTTTTGCCTCCGGCAAAAAGACGGATGCTCGGTGTGCAGAGGGACAACACTTACCCCATGCGGTGCTGTCCGGACCGCAGCACAGAAATTTCACGGGAGAAAAATCACAATTCTATGGCGAACACCGGCTTCTTATGCTATACTTCAAGATGAGTCATCATCGCCTGCCGCACTGCGGCATGGAAAGATTTGCTGAATGAAACACAACGGCGCCGAGCCGGAAGAGCCACGGCGTCCTGCGATAGAAATGGAAGGAGCACTTCATGGAAGAACGCAATACGTCCCGCCGCCCCCGCCGCGAAAAGGCCGAGGAGCAGCCCCGGAACGAGAGCCTTGTTTACGGAAAGAACCCGGTCACGGAGCTGCTGAAGAGCGGCTCCGGCGTGGATACCGTGCTGCTGGCAGAGGGCATGGCCCCCGCTGTGGCGGCCTACTACACCGCAATGGCCAAGGAGGCCGGTGCCACCGTCAAGCGGGTGCACCCCAATAAGCTGCGCCTTATGACCGGCACCGAGAGCCATCAGGGCGTAGCTGCCTTTGCCAGCGAGATCGAATACGCAACGGTGGAGGACCTGCTGGCCGCAGCCAAGGAGAAGGGCGAACCGCCCTTCCTCGTGCTGAGTGACGGCATCGAGGACCCCCACAATCTGGGCGCAGTCATGCGCTCGGCTCTGCTGTGCGGCGCACACGGCATCGTCATCCCCAAGCGGGGCGGCGCATCCGTGACCCCCACCGTCATCAAGTCCAGCGCCGGTGCTGCGGAGCGACTGCCCGTGGCCCGGGTGGCCAACATCGGCGAGACCATCCGCCGCCTCAAGGAGCAGGGCGTTTTCGTCTACTGCGCCGATATGGATGGCGTGTCCCTGCGCCGGAACAACCTCACCGGCCCCATCGCACTGGTGCTGGGCAGCGAGGGCAGCGGTGTGTCACAGCTGGTGAAGAAGCTCTGCGACGGCGTGGTGAGCCTCGATATGGCTGCACGAGGCACCGGTGTGGACAGCTTTAACGTCTCGGTGGCGGCTGGCATCATCCTGTATGAGATCCAGAGCCAGCGTGCCGCACAGGGCTGAGACGCCCTCAATAAGAGAGATCAGGGAGGGAAGACAGCAGATGCCAAAGGATGAAGAGCGGAAGGAACTGACGCAGGAAGAGATCGACGCCCGCGACGAGAAATTCCGTACCTTTTTTACGACCAGTGTGGCGCAGGTCCCGGAGGAGATGACCCGACGGGACGATGGAGCGGCCGAAAAGCCTAATAAGGGCCTGTTCGGTCGGCTGTTCCGCCGCGAGAAAACGGAGCCGCAGGCCGACGGCGCAGTGGAAGAGAGCAGCACCGGCGAGATCCGGCTGGGCGGTGAGGAGCAGGAGAAACCCTCCGAGCTGGAGCTTGTCCTGAAGCTGGAAGAGGAGACAGAGCCTTCGAAGCCTGAGACGCCGGAGCCGGCGGGAGCGGCGAGTGCGCCCCGGCCGGAACCGGAGAAGCCCCAAGTGTCCCAGCCCAAAGCGCCGGAGACGCCTGCCCCCCAGCCGGACAAAAAGCCAACGGAAAAACAGTCTGCCTCCCGGAAAAAGGCCGTCCAGTACGGCCCGCGCACCCCGCAGGAGCAGTACGAGGACCGGGAGATGCAGGCACTGAAGGCCATGCTCTTCGGCCCGAAGCCTCAGCCGGAGGCCGAAAAGCCGGAGAAGAGCGTCCCGGAAGCCCCGGCTGTCCAGAAGCCGGGACCGGAAAAAGAGCCGGATGCCAAGCCGGAGAGGCCTGCTGCGCCGCTGCCCGAGCTGGTATTTGCGGAGGACAAGACGGCGAAGCCCCATGCAGCCCCGGCCATGCACTTCTTCGGCAAGGGGGAGGACGAGGAAACGCCCTCTGCCCCCACCCGCACGACGCCGCCCAGCAGCGACGACAGCATGAGCCTGCCGCTCATTGACCTGAACGACGACGGGCCTGCTCCCGCAGAGGCGCCGGACGCCGAAGCGCCTGCGCAGCCTGCTGCAGAGGCAGCCGCTCCCGCAGAAGAGGCGACCACCGAGGCGGAAAAGACCCCCGAAGCGCCTGAGCAGATGGGCGACCGGCTGCGCCGGATGAGCGCGGCCCTTACCCTGCGCTGTGCGCTGGGCGGCATCCTCGCGCTGGTGCTGCTCCACTTCGGCCTTGCCGCAGAGGGCCTTGTCGGCCCGCTGGCCGGGCTGGACCCCGTGACTGCCCCGGCGGCGTTCTACGCTGCCAACCTGCTCTTCTACGCCTTGGCACTGGCCGTGGGCTGGCCCGTCCTGCGGGACGGCCTGCAGGGCCTGCGGGGCCGTCCCAGCATGGAGACGATGCCCGCGCTGGCCGCTTGTGCCGCCCTGCTGCAGGCCGCTGTGGCCCTGCTGAACGCCAAGAGCTATCAGCCGTCCAGCTTCACCCTCCTGTCCGGCATCGCGGCGCTGGGACTCTTCCTTGCGCTGCTGGGCGACCGGGTGCTGCTGGCCTCGGTGCAGGGCGGATTTGCGCTGGCGCAGGCCGCACCGGAGCGGCGCGGCGCGTTCCGCGCCAAGGACAAGGAGCTTGTCCGGGTGCTGGCTAAGAATATGGAAGAAAAAGACCCGTGGGTGCTGCTCAGCCGCCCCACCGAGTGGGACGACGCGATGGTGGAACAGGGCTTTGGCCCCCGTGCCTGTGAGCGCCGCGCCCGCAAAACGAACTATATCCTGCTGGGCGTGGCCCTTCTGGCCGGATTCGTATTCCTCGTCATGGGCGGCGGCGTCAACGGCAGCGCGGCGGCCCTGACCGCCGTGCTCTGCATGGGGTCGCCCCTGTCCTCCACCCTCATCTCCGGCCTTGCGTCTCTGCGGCTGCAGCAGACCGCAGCTGCCTCGGGCGCTGTGGTGCCCGGCTGGGCGGCCATCGAGGAGCTGGGCGGTGTGGACACGGTGCAGGCCGACGCCGACGAGCTGTTCACGCCGGACAGCGCCCTGCTGGAGGACATCCGCATCTTCAAGGGCGGCCGCATCGACCGGGCCATCCTCTATTCGGCCAGCGTCCTCAGCCAGTGCTGCAATACCCTGAGCGGCCTGTTCCGCCAGATCATCGAGGACCGCACCGACATCCTCTACCCCGTCAAGGATCTGGAAGTCCATCGGGGCCTCGGCTTCTCCGCGTGGTGCGACAACAACCGTGTCCTCATCGGCTCCCGCGCATACATGGAAAAGGAAGATGTGCCCCTGCCCGACGAGGAGTATGAGGCCAAGCACTCGAAAAACGGCGAGCTGCAGATCCTGTATCTGGCCGTCTCCGGCAGTCTGCACGCCATGTTCGTGCTCCGGTATGTGGGCGGGCGGAATGCGGCCCGTGGGCTGGAACAGCTCCAGAAGGAGAACATCCAGCTGCTGGTGTCCTGTCAGGACCCCAGCCTGACGGCACGGCAGATCACCGACGCCTACCACCTGCCCGAGGGGATGGTCGTCCTGCTGGATCAGGAGCAGTGTGCCGCGCTGGATGCCGCCACCGCCCAGAACACCGGCTCTGAGGACTGCTGCATCCTCTGCACCAAGGGCTTTTCCAGCCTGACCGGCGGCCTGCGGGCCGCAGAGCAGGCCCAGAACGCCGAGACGACTGCCACCACGGTACAGCTGGTGTCGGTGTGGTTCTCGGTGGCCATTGCCGTCCTGCTGACCTATGCGGGCAGCGTGGGGATGCTGAGCGTGGCCGCAGTGCTGATGTATCAGGCCGCGTGGAGCGCCCTCAGCATCGCCGTCTGTGCCCTCAAGCAGCACAGTTGAAAAAATAAATAGGAATTATTCTTGATTTCCGCCCCAAATTCTGTTATACTATCCTCAGAGAGAAACAAGACCTGACGCACACCCGGTACCGAACAAAGCGGGCTGCGCGTAGAATAAACCAAACCTGACATGGCCTATACTGGCAGTGTCAACACATCAGAGAGGAGAACAGAATATGGAACTCAAGGGTACCAAGACCGAGAAAAACCTGATGGAAGCCTTCGCCGGTGAGAGCATGGCCCGCAACAAGTACACCTTCTTTGCAAGCGTCGCAAGGAAAGAGGGCTACGAGCAGCTGGCCGCTATCTTTGAGGAGACCGCCGGCAACGAGAAAGAGCACGCCAAGCTGTGGTTCAAGGCCCTGTGCGGCGGCGCGATCCCCGACACCATGACCTGCCTTGAGATGGCTGCAAGCGGTGAGAACGACGAGTGGACCGAGATGTACCCCCGGATGGCCGCTGAGGCCAAGGAGGAGGGCTTTGCCCAGCTGGCTGCCCTCTTCACGATGGTGGGACAGATCGAGAAGGAGCACGAGGAGCGCTACCGTGCCCTCGCTGCCAACCTCAAGGAGGGCAAGGTCTTTGCCCGGGAAGAGCAGCAGGTGTGGGTCTGCCGGAACTGCGGCTACACCCATATCGGCAAGTCTGCACCCCTCAAGTGCCCGGTCTGCGCCCATCCCCAGAGCTATTTTGAGCTGAAGGCCAAGAACTACTGATTTTTACGGCATCTGAGAGCCGCCGCACCTTTTTGAGGGTGCGGCGGCTCTTTCGTCCGGCGGCAAAATGCAGTCTGCACGTTTTGTATAAATTTGAGGGTGGCGTTTTAGTGCCTTTCACGAAAAGATGCGCGAAATTGTGACACTTCTGGCGAAGAACTTGACCCTTCTTTGGGGAACGTGTACAATAAACGAGTAGTGAGTGGAATTATGTGCAGTGCACATTGCGATAGACGGAATGATACGAAGGAGGGAAGTGCTACCCTATGAACAAGATCACACGGCTTGCGGCTGCCCTCGTGCTGAGCGGGCTGCTTCTGGCGGCTCCCGCCGCACAGGCTGCGCCGTCGCTTCTGGGACAGTCTTCGAACTTTGAGCTGGAAGTGAGCGAGATGGAGCTGGAGATCACGGCCGACGACCCCCGGCCCAAAGCCTATCTCTACACCGGCGGACAGAGCGACTACTACTTTATCGTCTGGATGAGCAGCAACCCTACCGTGGCCACTGTGGACGGCGACGGCCGCGTCACGGGACGCAGCGCCGGTGAGGCGACCATCAGCGCCATCACCGACCGGGGCGAGTATGCTGCCTGCAGGGTGACGGTCCGCAAGGAAAGCGGGGACGCGGCCAGCAAAAAGCCGGCCCTCGACCATGTCACCCTCAACCTCATCATCCAGTACGACAACGCCCACCCCAGCCAGAAGCTGCAGCTCATCAACACGAGCGGCTCCTTTATCTACGCCTACCAGTGGATGAGCAGCGATCCTGAGGTGGCGACGGTGGACACGGAGGGCCTTGTCACGGCCCAGAAACCCGGCACCACCACCATCACTGCGCTGGCGTCCAACGGTCAGGCTCTCCGCTGTGCCGTCACCGTCACCAGCGATGTGGGCAAAGTGACCCTGAATAAGCACGACCTGCTGCTCCGCACCGTGGGCGCAAAGGAAGCCCTGACGGCCTCTGTGGCCGTGGAGGGGGGCGTCAGCGTCCCCATCACATGGGTCAGCAGCAACCCCGGCGTCGCTACAGTGGACGCCTCCGGTGTCGTGACCGCTGTTGCGGACGGTGAGGCGAAGATCACCGCCCTCTCGCCGGATGGCCGCTTCGACAGCTGCAGCATCTTTGTGGGCCTTGCCGCCGACAAATACAGCAGCGAAGAAGATCTGGCCGAGGAACTCAAGCTTCCCGACCCCTATGTGGCCGTCCGGATGAACCGGCTGAGCTGAGAAAAGATCTGCAAATGAAACGCCCCGCACCTTGTCGAAAGACAGGTGCGGGGCGTTTGTTTATTGCTCCACCAGCGCAATGAAGGCCTTCATCTGGGGCGTGAGCCATTTATCTTTGTGGTAGAACAGCTGACGGTGCATGGTGACGGTGCAGTCGGGAACGCGAAGGCGGGCCAGACGCCCGGCGGAGAGGGCCGGGCAGACGATGTACTCGGGCAGGAAGGAGAGGCCCATCCCGCGCTCTACCATCTGGCAGAGCAGGGAGGCGCTGCCCAGCTCGATGTAGGGATGGATGGCCAGCCCCCGGGCCGCAAGGCGCTGGTCGAGGGCGTCGCGGTAGCTCATGCCCCGCTCCGTGAGAAGAAATTCCTGTTGGGCCAGCACATCCAGCGGCACGGCCTCGGCCTCGGCCAGCGGGTGTCCGGCGGGAGCTACGAAGCAGACTGGCTCCGGCACATTGACGGCCAGCGTCAGGCTGGGCAGGAGCAGGGGCTGGTCGAGAGTGTAGGCGAGGTCGATCTGGTTGGCTCCCAGCAGCCGCAGCATCTCGTCTGCGGTGGCAGTCCGAAGCACCAGCTCCACCTGCGGACAGAGGGCGTGGAACTGCTGCAGCAGGTCGGGCAGGAAGGTGCTGCACACCGAGTCTGCCAGCGCCACCCGCAGGGTGCCGCTGACGGCCCGGGCGGGCATCAGCGCGGCCTTGGCCTGCTGGGCCGTGATGAGAAGGGTGCGGGCGTAGGTCTGGAAGGTCTGGCCCGCGTCGGTGAGGCGGACGGTCTTTCCTACCCGGTCGAAGAGGGGCGTGCCAAGCTCTGCTTCCAGCTGTGCGATCTGGGCCGACACCGCCGACTGAGAGTAACCCAGTTCCCGCGCAGCGCTGGAAAAGCTGTGCAGCTCGGCGATGTGGAGGAAAGTGTTGATATTTCGCAGCTCCATTGCAGTCCCTCCGGCGTCAGCAGTGGTCGATGCCGGTGACGGTCAGCGTCTCGCCGTCCACCTTGAAGTGGACTTCCAGACCGCCGAACTCCATGCCGTAGACCCGCTCGGGGTCGTGCTGGTAGGAGGGGCGGGGGTCGTTTTCCAGCACACCCTGCAGCGCCGCCTGCTGGTCGGCAGGCACTTTGGCCCAGAGGGCGTCGCCGCAGACCATGTTCAGGTGGTGGGACCGGGTCTGCGCTGTGAAACCTGCGGAGGCATCAGGGTGGCAGTCGGCGTAGGGGATATAGGGTTTGATGTCGTAGATGGGGGTGCCGTCCATCAGGTCGGCGCCCCGCACGATGAGGACGGGGCCGACGTCGGGCCGGTGCTCGATGGCCTCCAGCCGGACGCTGGACAGGCCCAGAGGGTTGGGCCGGAAGGGGGAGCGGGTGGCAAAGACGCCCATCCGGGTGTTGCCGCCGAGACGGGGCGGGCGGACGGTGGGCGACCAGCCCTCCCGCACCGCGCCGGAGAACTGCCACACCAGCCAGATGTGGCTGAAATCTTCCAGCCCGCGCACGGCGTCGGCGCAGCGGTATTCGGGGGTGAAGATGACCTCGCCCCGCAGACTGTCCACCAGCCCGCTCTGGCGGGGGATGCCGAATTTGGTGGGGAAGGCGGTGCGGATATGGGCGATGACCTTGAGGGCCATTTCTTCGGGTGCAGACATAAGCAGTTCTCCTTATTATAAACCGCGGCAGAAGCCCACGGCGCGGCCCTCGATCTGGATCTCCTCGAGCTGGGGGCCGGCGAAGATCATGGGCGGACAGACGGCGGCGTTGTCGGCCAGCAGCATCACGGTCTCGCCCTGCCGGTGAAAGTGCTTGAGGGTGGCTTCCTCACCGATGCGGACTGCGGCGATCTCCCCCTGCTCCACCTCGGGCTGACGGCGGATGCAGACGATGTCGCCGTCGCAGATGGTGGGGGCCATGCTGCTGCCATGGCAGGTGAGGGCAAAGTCAGCGTGCCACGCGGCAGGGACGCCGATGTAGCACTCGATGTTCTGTTCGGCGGTGATGGGGGTCCCGCAGGCGATGGAGCCTACAAGGGGCACCCGCACCATCTCGGGCAGCGGCTCGAAGCCCGGCGGCGGGCTGAGCAGATCCACAAGGCCCATCAACCACGCAGGGGTAGTGTTCAGCGCTGCCGCCAGCTCCTCGAGCTTGGCCCGGGGCAGGTCGTTGATGCCTTTTTCCAGCTTGGTGATGGAGGATTTGGAACGGTATCCCATCCGGGCGGCCAGCTCTTCCTGCGACAGGCCCAGCTGCTCCCGGCGCTGCCGGATGCGGCCGGATAGATCGGTGTCAGACATAAAGGGCCTCGCTTTCTATCTCGATGCACGATTTTCAGTGTTCTGAGGCTAGTATAACAAAAAATTTACTATAAATCAACTTTTAATCGGCTATTTCGCAAATAATGTTGACAAATAATCAACCGAGGAATATAATACAACTAATGATTGTACGGCATGCTTGAGACGTAAAACGGAAAGGAGAAACGCCTATGACCGACACCATGATGCTCCGCGACTGCATCCGCAGCCGCGGCGTAAAGCTGGGCCATGTGGCCCATGTTCTGGGCATCAGCAGCGGCACGCTCCGCTGCAAGCTGGAAAACGAGCGCGAATTCAAGCTGAGTGAGGCCGAAAAACTTTCGAAGATGCTGGGGATGACCACCGAGCAGCGCGACCGCTGCTTCTTCGGCCCGGCGGGCTGAGAGCGGGAAGGGAGAAGGAGCGATGACACAGGAGCAGCGTCGGAAGACAAAGGAGGCCCTCGGCTTTTATGGGCAGCGGAACTGGGTCTACGGCCCCCGCAACTGGGGGTGGAAGAAAGCCATTGAGCAAACGGAGGCGTATTACCGGGAGGCAGACCCCGGCCTGCGGGGCGGCATCCTGCAGCTGCGCTACATGGAGAGACGGACGCGGGAAGAGGTGATGGACAAGCTGAACATCAGCTACAGCACCTATCAGAAAGCCCACAGCGACCTTCTGAGCACCATCGCGGTCTTTGCTGCCCATTACGGCGAGCTGTGACGCAAAAATGCCCTCCGGCCAGAGCGGCCGGAGGGCATTCGTGTGCTCAGTGTTTCTTTTCAGGGGTGTCGCAGTGCTGGTGGCAGGAGGCACAGTTGCCGCCGCAGCCCTCGCCCTTCCAGCCGCCTTGCTTGGATACCCAAACCACGGCCAGTGCGAACAGGACCGCCAGCACCAGCAAGGTGATGATACCGCGTACAGTGATCATAAAAAGACCTCTCTTTCGAAAGAATTCCAGCCTCAGTATACACCATTTGACGCCGAAGAGCAATCGAAAAGCACTGTTGCTCCAAACTTTTTGCAAAAATCGAAAATTAGGGCTTGCATTTGGGCCTGTGCAGTGATATAATAAGCGTGTTCCGATTCGGAGGATTAGCTCAGCTGGTTAGAGCACCTGCATCACACGCAGGGGGTCTGGGGTTCGAGTCCCTAATTCTCCACCATACAGTTCGTACTCGAACCCGATTCTTTATGAAAAAGGGTTCGGGTACGTTTTTTGTTTACAGGAAATTCTGCGGAAGGACTACTCGGAACGGTAAACAAGCAAAGCAGGATATCACCGTGCGGGTGATATCCTGTTTTTTCTATATGAAAGCAACAAATTAACCAAAATTTGATACATATCGACAATATGTTTAGGTGAAATATGTGCTATAATAAACTGAAATACTTGTAAGGCTTTTCTTTCGCTTGCCTACAATTGTCACCAAGAGGTCGAAATCCTTCATTTGAAAATTCAATGCTGACTTTCAAAAGGCCAAACGAGCCGATTTATATGTGCAGTAGCAACCCTTTTTCATTTAATAGAATTGGTTTTTCACCTTCGATTTCGAAAGTGAGTATGTAAATTCGTTAGTCGTATCGTAAAAAAGGGGAATAAACATGTTGCTTCTTTATGGGTTTGATGCAGTCGCAAGAGCAATTACTAGTGGAATTCAGCTTAATTCCGATGCATTAACTTTTAAAGACTGCTATAACGTTTGTGCTAATAAGCAAAAAATCGAGTTTCTAAGATGTAATTTAAATCAAATCATCTATGGACGGCGTGGAACCGGAAAAACCACACTTTTGAAGGCTTTCACATATGCTGTCAATAATAATGGCTGTAATTTTGTTCCATTCCATTTTGATAAAGAACAGGCCTTTTATTGTCAAATGGACCGTTATGTCTCATCTCGCGAAGTACAAGCTGTAAACAAAACAAAAGACCGTGCATATTTGTGCATTGTAAAGCTATTAAAAGATCTTAATGAATGGCTTATAAATTGTGCGACAAATGCAACTGTCAGCCCTTGTGACGAAAATAAAATAATAGACACGCTTTCTCTTCTTGATGAACTCATAAATATTGGAAATCGAAAAATAAGTAAAACTGAGGAATGCGGAAAAATTGAAACCACAAGCAACACTGTGCTAAAAAGTGGGTTTGGTGGACACGTCAGTCTTAGTACATCAAAGTTGCGTTTTTCAGGAGAACACAAAAGAAAAAGTTCTACTAAAAATAAACAGATTTTCTCGTTTGAGGCGGATTATATTTTGGATTTAGAGGAAATATCTAAATGCATTGAAACTTTAATTGCTTTATTGGGCTGGAAACGTTTATATATCTGCATTGATGAATTTACCACAATTGATATTGGTGTAGGATATACTATTCAGCCATATGTAGCTCAACTGTTAAAATATCTGTTTTTTAAGTCGCCTCATATAACTGTTAAGATTGCGTCTGTTTGGAGTATGTCTCGAATGCAGCAACGGCAAGTAAATGGCATTAGGCAGGGTTTAGAACTAGGGCAGATATATTTGAATCAGATGAATTAACATTAGATAGCATGTTTAGCCACTGCAACGATGATGCTAAGCACTTTTTTAATACTCTTTTAGTTAATTATTATTTGATGGGGCGTTCCAAACAAGATAATTCTCCACTAAATTCTGGAGCGCAATTGCGCGATTGTTTTTCTTCCAATGAAGATGAAACTTTCCATGGGCAACTTTTAAATATCTTATTTGAGAATGAAAGCTTTTTATATCTTGTTTGTGGCTCTCAAGGAGTTCCTCGGTTGTTTGGCGAATTATTGACAAGGTGCATTTCAAAAACAAAAAGCAGAAAACTTCCCCGGATAAATCCGACAGTGGTGTTTGAAAGTATTATTTCAGATTATACTGTTAATGTTCGTCAAAGAGTCCAGTACTCTTCCAGAATATTTATTAAAATCGAAAATTATGTGTCCCAAAAAAGACATAGATTTTTTCTTGTGAAAATGGAAGACTATAACAGAGCCCTGAATTATTTTGATGGGTTTACTGCTACGGCTGTCATACACCAATGTACAAGCGAACAACTGCCTCGGTCTATTAGAAACTCCTATAAACTTTTCTATGTCCATTATGGAAATTATTTAGAATCTCTTCATGAAAAAGGTTTGAAAAATTTCTATGAAACAGCATCTTCAGCAGACAAAGAGCTTTATCCTCCGTTACCAGAAAACATTTTAGACACAATCAATGACTATGTGATGGAAATTGATGATTTGGATGTGGATGACTTTTATTGTCCCATTTGCCGAAAGCATTTTTCTTTAAAAGGAGATATAAAAAAACCACATAGTGAATATATTAAATGTCCGGAATGTAATTCGACTATTGAATTTTGGCCTTTGCATGCTGAGATATCTTAAGTTAAAGCTACCCGACTACTCGGCTGGTTTAAAGAAACGCATCTTCTAAGATGATAATTTCTTTGCCATCTCGTTTCCTTCGAATCATATAGCCAAAGCATTTTTTCCACCAGATTAGTTGATGGCTTTGAATCGCTCAAAATAATAAACAAAAACAGGGTGCGCCCTGCGGACGCACCCTGCCAAAAGCCACAGACAATAGCGATATGTACAACAGGGCGTTCCCCGTCGGGAACGCTCTGTTTCTCTTTACTAGGGATATGATGAGCCTGTTCCGCCTGCCACGCGGCAAACTCCCGTTGGCCTTCCTCACTGTTCCAGCAGGCAAGGATGGCCGGGTAGAATGCCCGTGCCAGACGGTCAATGACTTCATCGGGATAAGGGGAAGTGTTTGTGGACTTTTTCTTTTTGTTCAAACGCACGCTCCTTTGGACATCTGTGAATAGCATACCATGTGCCTGATGTTATGCTGTCTGGTCTTTAACATCTGCGAGTGCGGCTTCCAGAGAAGCAAGGTAGTCCTTGTGCTTGTGAATGATCTCCAGAATCACATCACGCTGCGCATTATCGGGCATCTGCTCCAACTGGTAGTTGAACGAAATGCGGAAACGAGTAGTGAGTTCTTCCAACGCCACATACTCGTACCGTACATCCTCCGGGTAAGCATCGCTGTCGTAAACCGATTCAAACTTTCGGAATGGCATGACAGGCGCTTTGCCCGGAACACGGATCACACCGTCAGCGTCAGGCGTCGGCTCCACCTTCAGTTCCGGGTGCAGAATATCCTGCAAAGTTTGTGCACGGTCATTGTAGGCAGCCTTGGCGAGGCGGTGCATATCAGCTTTGGACACTTTCGTCTGTCCGGACAGGATGCTCTGCTTTAAGCCCGGTATCAGTTCTTCCGCAATCTCCACGCCTCTCATATACCTCGATGCGCGGATAACAGTGTCTTTGCTCACTCCGTTTTCTTCTGCGATTCGGTCGCAGGTTTTGGTGCTGTCGACCAAGTTCGCACTTTGCGAACTTGATTTTGCACCGCTGCTCTTGCGATCACCGCCGTGCGCGGCTTTTTCGGCTTCATACTGTTTGCCCATCAGGTAGTACTTCTGCTCCGGGGTTAAATTGCGCCGCCCCAGCTGGTTCTTACAAATCCATGCGAGGACTTCTTCTCTGCTTTCAAACGGGAGCGGCATGGTGGAGAAATAAATCTCCGGGTGCTTCTGAAGAATTGCATAACGATTGTGACCATCAACAAGGGTATTACCCCAGACAATCAAAGGAGAGAGCAGCTTGCCCTCTTTAAGGATATTTTCTTCAAGCTGCTTAAATTCATCATCGGTCAGAGGGGGAATCTGGGACTGGAACTCCGGGTCGATTTTCAGATTGATCATACGCACACTCCTTTATCTCTCCTGCTGCGTCTGTTCTTCCTCCCGGAAAAAGGACGCAACATTCTGCTTTGCGGCTTTCAGTTTGAGCAGTTCTTCCTTGACTTCCTTGTACTGCTCGTAGAACCTTGCCTTTTCGGATGCCATTGCATTGTACTCGGCTTCCAGCTTTTTCGGGCTGGGCAGCTTGGTGATGTCGATTGCCTTGAAATAGGCCACTGCCGCCCGGTACGCTGTCAGCTCTGCACGGTGCTGCTCCTCAAAGGCTGCGGGTCGTTTGGCAGTCTTTAACTGCTGTGCGACATTCTTGGTGCTGGTGTAGGCTGCGATGTGATAGCGCAGCTCTTTGTTGGCTTTCATGCGACCTTCGAGGTCTTTCACCACCGCCAGCGAGTCGTGATACTTGGTTTCCAGTTCGGTGATGCGCTGGTTCAGGGCGTCCTCGTCGGTCAAGCCCTTTTCCTGCAGAAGCTTCACGGTCTGCGCCATGACTTTGAGATTGTGTTTCGTGAGCCAACGCTTATAGCCGATGCCCTTGCCCTCGGTCAGCCTCGACTGGATGTCGATCAGTTTCCCGATGGCATCCTGCTTGAACTGCACCTTGGGTTTGCGTTCGGTGTTTGCCTGCAACGTGGCAAGCACTGCCGCCTTATCGAACTTGTCCCCGAGATGTTTCGCGCGGATGAACTTTGTTCTGCCAGAGGGCAGATAACTGAGCTGTCCACGACTTTCCTTGACGGCAATGCCGTACTGCTGCATGAGCCTGTCAGAAAAATCTTCAAGGCTCACAGCGCGATACAGCACCGAAGAAATCTGCTTCCGCAAAGTGTCCTTTACGGTTTCAAACTTCTTCTGCCGAGGCTGCTGTCCAGCTGCGGTGAGGGCTGCGTTTTCACGATCAAGTTTCAACTGGCCGCGTCTACGCGCCCAATACTCAGCTTCGCTCACGCGCTCCTTGGAGCCGTTGAGCAGGTCGATCTGGTACAGGCCAGCACCCTCACACAGCTCCATGACCTCAACACGCAAGTGCCGCATGGTCTGGGCGGTGCTGGAGTGCTTCATGCCCTCGCGCCAGTCGCGGGGCTTCTGCATAAAGGGTTTGCGCTCCACTTCTCGTGTTCGGATGCTGCCGATCACGATGTGGACGTGGATGTTTCCCGAATGGTTGTGCCCATCCGGGTGAGTGCAGACGATGGCAGGATGACCGGGGAAGTTTTCTTCGCAGAATTTCAGGCCAAGTGCCTGTGCCTTTTCCATGGTCAAGCCGTTGTCGGCTGCATCTCTGGGGTCAAAGCTGATGATATACTGGTGGCTCTTAATATCATCGCGTTGGGTGTTCTTGCCATACTTGCGGTTTGCCAGCAGACAGGCCGTTGCAAAGGAGAAATCGCCGCACTCAAGGGTGTCGAGTAGGTACGATTCTCGCAGCATGGGTCGGCCTTGCTTGTCCAGAATTACCTTGCCGGAAAATTCATCGTGCTGGTAAACCAAATAGGATTCAATGGCGGTGTAGTCCGAGTTTTTAGAGCTTATATGCTTGAGCGTTGCCATACAGT
>OHHN01000786.1_pt1 | contig 17603 bp, 10 predicted proteins | sample 1568131 | NCBI WGS metagenome assembly OHHN01 (sample SAMEA3879575, study PRJEB24766) | human gut metagenome | biome: human-associated habitat; feature: feces | place: USA | collected 1985/1987 | reverse complement strand
GCGCGAAGTACCATGGCTCCTTCCGCTATCTCACCCGTGTTCATCTTCTTGAAGAGAGCTAAGCTTTCCTCGATCGGACGGTTACGATACGGGCTCTCGATGCCCGGTTGTGTAGGCGTGCCCTTTTGCTGGGCTATTTGTTCGGATGTCTGCTCGTCAATATATGCTTTACCTTCCTCGATGAGGCGGATCGCGAAATCCCACAATTGCTGGAAGTAGTCGGACGCGTAATAAATATTTCCCCACTGATATCCCAGCCATTGGATATCCTCCTTGATCGCCTCCACGTATTCCTCATCCTCTTTCGTCGGGTTCGTGTCGTCGAAACGGAGGTTGCAGATACCGCCATGGCGTTCAGCGATGCCGAAATCTAGGCAAATGGCCTTCGCGTGGCCGATGTGAAGGTATCCGTTGGGCTCGGGCGGGAAACGGGTTTGTACACGTCCTCCGTTCTTGCCTTCCGCTAAATCTTTCTCTACGGCTGCCTCAATGAAATTCAGGTTCTTCTTGCCTTCTTCTTCGTTTGTATTGATATCGCTCATACTTAAAAATTGATAGTTTTTCTTCGAATGGGGCAAAGGTAGCGATTTCTTTTTAAAATAGGCTGATGAGCAGGGCTATATTTAGGACGGTTACCATCGTTCCCAACAGCAAGAGGATGATGGTCGTAGAGCGGCTGTTCGCATAGACACCCATGACCTTCTTGCTGGAAGTGAGGTACACTTGCGTGAAGACCGTGATCGGCAATTGCACGCTCAACAACATCTGCGACAGGATCAATCCCTTGAACGGATCGCCGATCAGGAATATGATGGCCAAGGCGGGGACGAACGATAGCAGGACTCCCAGCTTTGAGTGGAGGTCGGTATGATTGTACGCCTCGCCATAGAATCCGGCGAAGATGGAAGCCCCGGCGATACCGGATGTGATGGTCGAGGAGATACCCGCCAGTAATAGGGCGGCGGCGAAAATCACCCCGGCGTTATTTCCTACGAGGGGTACCAATAACTGTTGGTCCAGCTCGTCTACGGCGATGTTTTGCTTGAAGAAGGTAGAGGCGGCCAAGATGATCATCGCCGAGTTGATCGCCCAGCCGATCACCATGGACAGGAGCGTGTCGTAGAACTCGTACTTCAGTTGTTTCTTGATGACCGACTCGTTCTCTAGGTTCCATTCCCGGCTCTGTATCACCTCCGAGTGCAGGAACAGGTTGTGAGGCATCACGACGGCTCCCAGTACGCTCATGATGATCAGCATGGAGTTCTCGGGGAAGGTGGGTTTCACCCAGCCTACCACGGCTTGCCCCCAGTCTACGTCGACCAACGCCAGCTCGTATAGGAACGAGAGCCCGATAATGGACACGAACGTGATGATCCAGCGTTCGGTCTTGCTGTATGTATTACTGAATAGCATGGCGAGGCATACGATGGTGACGATCACCGCTCCCGCCTTGATCGGCATACCGAACAACATCCGGAGGGCGATGGCTCCACCGAGTATCTCGGCGAGGGAGGTGGATATGCTGGCGAGCATGGCCGATCCTAGGATCGGGCGGCTTAGCACGCGCGGCATGTATTTGTTGGTCGCCTCCGAGAGGCAGAGGCCGGTCACGATACCGAGGTGGGCCACGTTGTGCTGGATAATGATCAGCATGACGGACGAGAAGGTGACGACCCACAGGAGGGCGTAGCCGAACTCGGAGCCTGCGGCGAGATTCGTCGCCCAGTTCCCGGGATCGATAAAGCCTACGGTGACAAGTAATCCGGGGCCGATATATTTTAGCAAATCCAATGCCCCGGAGCGGGGGCGGTGGTTGATCTTCAGTTTGTCTAGTAAGTTCATGTTTGTATGGATACTTTTAAATTAAAAAAACAGCGTAAAGATACGAATAGTTTCGTTGTTACCCAACGGTGGTCGGAAATACGTTCGTACGGCCGATGGCGGGTATCCGTACGGCTGTCCTCTTGTAGCTGCCCGGCTGTCCGTCCGTATCCGTACGGCTGCAAAGATGTAGCTACTCGGATACAAACATGTAGCTGCCCGGATACAAAGATGTAGCTACTCGGATACGGATGGGCAGCTGTACGGATACGCGGTCGTACCCGTACGGTCGCGCCCGTGTATCCGGGCTTGTGTGTCCGCGTATCCGCCCGGCCGCGTGTCCGCGTTTATGCGGATACGGTAAACGAGCTACGGGAATGTCAACACGAAGGTAGTCTGCCGTTGGGCCGGGTTGCTTCTCAACGCGATGCTGCCACCGGACAAGCGCATGATCTGTCGTGAGATGGACAGCCCGATACCGCTTCCGCCTTCTTTCGTGGTGAAGAACGGCACGAATATATGCTCGGCTTCCTCGGGGGGGATGATGGGGCCGTTGTTCGTCACTTCTAGGATAACGGCCTCGTTGGGGTCGCAGTACGCCTTGAACAAGATAAGCCCGTTTTCTTGCTCGTGCCCGATCGCTTGCATGGCGTTCTTCAAGAGGTTCAAGACTACTTGCGTGATCAGGTTCTCGTCGGCGTAGACGATCAAGTCCTCCGGTTCCACGTCGATACGGATGGTTATGTTCGGGTAGTTATTGTGATGGCGGGCCAACCGCGTGAGCCGTTCGGCGAATTTGTTGACGTAGAATAAAGAGGGCTGAGGAGTCGGTATATGCGTAAACTTACGGTACGACTCGACGAACGCGATCAAGCTCTTCCCGGTTGAGCTGATTACCTCCAAGCCGCCCCGTATCTCCTCGTCGACATTCTGGTGGAGGGAAAGCAAGGTGTCGCTCAAGGAGGTGATAGGGGTGACGGAGTTCATGATCTCATGGGTCAAGACCCGTGTCAGCCGTATCCATGACTCGATCTCCTTATCGTCCAGCTCGCTGTTGATATCATTGATCGCGATGATGCGGACGTGTTTCTCTTGGAGCGTCATCTCGGAGACACGGACCGAGAGATGTACCGTGCCCCGCTCGTTGATAAAGGAGATCTGATGTTTCTCGCCGGGACGAACGTCGCTGATGAGGCGCTCTAGATTCTCGTCGATACGTCCGAGCTGGCGGGCATGGGTAAAGACCGTCAATCCCAGCAGTCGCAAGGCCTCATTGTTGGTCTGGAAAATATTGCCCTTATCATCTTCTACGATGATACCCGTATTCACTTGGTTCATGATCAACTCGTAATATTTCTCTTTCTGGATCGCCTCGGCTTTCGCTTGAAAAAGTATTTGGGTGATGCGGTTTAAGGACTCGCTAACCAGCTTGTCGTTGGAGGAGCGCCCCCGGGTAGCGTATTTGAAAGCGTAATCGCTATTGTCGATCGCGTCGAACATGAAGGCTACCTTTTGCGCGTTCCGCTTGAACAAAAGGCTGATGCCCCGCAAGGCAGCCAGCCATCCGATGCCTAAGAACAGGAACCACCCCCATTCTTCCGCCAAGGCCAAGTAGGTGAGTGCCACCGTCAGCCCGATAGCGAGGGCGAGGCGGAAGGTGAGGCTGTAATAAATGCCTTTAAAGTTCATACCGCTTGATCTTATTGTAAAGCGTTTGCCGTGAGATTCCCAACTGGTTCGCCACGAGCGAGAGATTACCGCTGAATTTATCCATGGCGGCCTTAATCATAGTATACTCCATTTCCTCGAGCGTAGTGATGTCATTCTTGACGGGCGCCTCCCGCTTACGGGGAAAATCGAAATTGCTGCCATCTAAAGTATCACCGTCGGCGATGATAATCGCTTTCTCCACGGTATGTTCCAGTTCGCGGATATTACCCAGCCAAGGTTGGGCTTTCAGTTTTTCCTTGGCGTCGTCGGTGAGGGCCATGGGCTTTTTACCATAGATGTTGGTATATTTCGTGATGAATATTTCGGTAAGCGGTACGATATCCTCCGGCCGCTCCCTCAAGGGCGGGATCTCTACGTGTATCGTATTGATACGATACAGCAAGTCCTCGCGGAATTGCTCTTTCTGTACCATCTCCTGCAAGTCCCGGTTCGTGGCGCAGATCAGGCGGATATTGATGGGGATCGGGGTATTGCTACCTACCCGTACGATGCTCCGGCGTTGCAAGGCGGTCAATAATTTGGCTTGCAAATGATAAGACAGGTTCCCGATCTCGTCGAGGAACAAGCTTCCGTTGTTCGCTACCTCGAACTTACCGGGGCGATCCGTCCGGGCGTCGGTGAAGGCCCCTTTTACGTGTCCGAACAGCTCGCTTTCGAACAGCGTCTCCGTGATAGCGCCCATATCCACCGGTACCATGGCCTCATCCTTGCGGGGGGATAGCAGGTGTATTTCCCGGGCCAGCATTTCCTTACCGGTTCCGTTCTCTCCCGTGATTAATAGATTGGCGTCTGTCTTGGCTACTTTCTCTATCAGCATCCGTAGTTGCTGCATGGCGTTGCTGTCTCCCCAGAACATACCGCTTTCCTTGGATACCAACTGCTTGTTGCCGGCACCGCCTTTATGATTGGCCGAGCGGATTTGGTAAGCGGCTTGCAAGGTTTCCAATAATTTAGCGTTGTCCCATGGCTTTACCACGAAATCGGTGGCTCCTTCCTTGATACCTCGTACCGCCAGATCGATGTCGGCGTAGGCGGTAAAGAGAACGACTTGTATCGAGGGATAAGCCTTCTTGATCTCGGAGAGCCAGAACAGCCCCTCGTTGCCGCTGTTTATACCGGCGCTGAAATTCATGTCGAGCAATACGACATCCACGTTCTCGTCGTGCAGCGTGTTTTTTATCTTGTTCGGGGTAGAGATGGTGATAACCTTCTCGAAGCAAGTTCCTAACAGCATTTGTACGGCGGTCAGGATACCTTTATTATCATCCACAACTAGTATAGTGCCTTGTTTTGCCATGTCATGTCCATTTATACGGGCAAAGATACTCGATCTGGTCGATACTTCCTAAACCAGATACACCCTATTTCTGTTTCATATACCGTATGGATAAAGAAATAACGAATATAAATGGTCAGACGGGAGGGAATATCCCGGATGGCTTGCCAATCCCTAGCCGTTATTGGGCGATCCTAGCGATTGGGCTTGGTGTTACCGTGTCGGTGTTGGATGGGGCGATCGCAAACGTGGCTTTACCTACGATTGCCGGCGATCTCCATACGAGTCCGTCTGCTTCTATATGGGTGGTGAACGCTTATCAGTTGGCGATCACGATTTCTTTGCTGTCGTTATCGTCGATGGGAGAGATCTGGGGGTATCGGAAGGTGTATACGATCGGGTTGCTGTTATTTAGCTGTACCTCTTTGGCCTGCGCTTTATCCGATTCCTTGTTTACGCTGATTATCGCCCGTACGCTACAAGGTTTTGGCGCCGCTGCCATAGCGAGCGTGAATACGGCCTTGATCCGTATTATTTATCCCAAACGTTTTCTGGGGCGAGGTATGGGGATTAATGCCTTGGTGGTATCCGTATCGGCCGCCGCTGGTCCTACGATAGCCGCCGGTATATTGTCCGTGGGGAACTGGCCTTGGTTGTTCGCTATAAATATCCCGATAGGTATTACCGCTTTGATATTGAGCTTTAAGTTCTTGCCGCAAAATCCGGTGAAGGCTGTCGGACGTAAGTTTGATGTTACGGCGGCACTCATGAATGCGCTGACATTCGGTTTGGTGATAGCGATTATCGAGGCGTTCACGCATGATGTACATATCTCATTGATAGTAGCGGCGATTGTTATCGTATTGTTCTGTGGGTATTTCTATGTCCGGAGAGAGGAACGGCAGGCCTATCCATTATTGCCGATAGACTTGCTGCGTATTCCTCTTTTTACCCTTTCTATCATTACGTCTGTGTTTTCTTTCATCGCTCAGATGCTGGCTATGGTCTCTTTCCCGTTTTTCTTGCAGCGGGTACTGGGACGCGATGAGGTGGCGACCGGCTTATTATTGACTCCTTGGCCTTTGGCGACAATGGTGTGCGCCCCTTTGGCCGGGATCTTGTCGGAGAAAATGAATGCCGGGGTCTTGAGTGGTATCGGGTTGATTATCTTCTCGGGAGGGTTGTTCTCGTTGGCGGAATTACCGGCGCATCCTTCTGATCTGGATATTATCTGGCGCATGGCGCTTTGCGGTTGTGGCTTCGGGTTGTTCCAGACTCCTAACAATAGCCTCATGATCGGGGCCGCTCCGGAAAGTAGGAGTGGAGGGGCTAGTGGTATGTTGGGTACGGCCCGCTTGCTGGGACAAACTTGCGGGGCTTCGCTGGTAGCCTTGATGTTTAAGTTATTTCCCGGCCATAGCATGCCCGCGGCGTTATGGCTGGGAAGTGTGTTGGCCTTGATCGGGGCGGTTATTAGTTTCTCCCGGATCAATCGTAAGGCTTGATCGGATTAGGCGAGATGCGATTTTACCTGCATTTTCGCCCGGTATCCCAGCAGGCATACGGAGCATAAGAAGCCTAATGGGTAAGCCATCCAAATCCCGGCGATACCCCAATGGAACGTGAATCCCAATAGATATCCGGCAGGTATGGCTATGATGAAATAAGCGAGAAACGAGATCCACATAATCGCTTTCACGTCGGCTAGCCCTCGTAAGGAGTTCGCTAAAATGATTTGTGCGCTGTCTCCTATTTGATAGAGCATCAATATGGGGAGTAGTGTCTTCACGATTGCGTTGACATGAAGATTATCCGTAAATATTAATCCAAGCCCGGATTGGGTCATGAATAAGGAGGTGCAGACAATACAAACGACAATAAGCCCCAGATGAAGCCCGGCAATGGTGATCTTACGCACCATATACCAGTCGTTCGCCCCTTTATAATAACTGGTACGAATCGCTACGGCGGCTCCAAGACCTAAATAGATGGTAAAACTGATCGTTGATATGGTAATGGCTATTTGATGGGCGGCAAGCTCAAGGCTACCCAGCCAACCCACCATGATGGCGGTGACGCAGAATGTTCCCGCTTCCAAGCCTTGTTGTAGACTGATCGGCCAGCCTATGGAATTCAGCCTTCTCCAACTCTGCTTATTGATACGAATATGGGTGAAACCTTTCCGGTAAGGCTTATAGTCGGTTCGCAGCATGAATACAGCGATGAAAAGCAATAGCATGATGATACGCGAGATAAAGGTGCTTATACCTGCCCCGAGCAGTCCGAGCTCCGGCATTCCGCATTTTCCGTAAATGAGGATATAGTTGCCGATAATATTCAATAGATTTCCTGTCAACAAGACCCACATGGATATGGATGGGTTGGCTATGCCTTCCACGAATTGACGGAATGAATTATAAAGCATTACGAATAGGATCGAGACTAATGAGACCGCGAAATAAGGTCTTATCAATGGCAAGAGTTCTTCGGGTTGGCCTAAAGAGTCTAGGTTTAGGTAAATCCCCAGTAAGACGGCTATCAATAATAAGGTAGTAGTCATATTGGCAACCAGACTGTTTTTGAGCCAGCCTCCGATCACGATCTTTTTATTCATCGCTAAATTCTGTCCGATCAGCGGGGTAAGATTATAGGAGAATCCGGTTCCCATTATGATAAATGCGTTTATTACATTATTGACGAACGATGCCGCAGCTAGTTCCTCCGTACTGTGTTGTCCCACCATGATGGTGTCTGCCAATCCGGTGATGATAGCCCCCAATTGGCCGATGATGATAGGTACCCCTAGCATTACTAAGGATTTATAATATTGTTTGTAACCCGCTATTCTATTGTACATATGTATTGTTCTGTTATTAATGATGGTGTAAAAATCCTTGATCGTATATGCCGGATATACGATAGAGTTGTTCTAAATGAAAATGTAAAGATAAATTAGAAGGAATAGGGTGCGGATACAGTAGAACCTCTCGTAGTCCAATGGACGAACAAGATGCTTTTAGTCGTAAAAAAATAATATTCGAATTTACAGCTCATACCTCTTCTTAGATTTAGCGGCGCAAAATTACATAAAATCACCGAGATTCGCAAATCTTTAAAATGACGATGAAGAGATGTAGAGTCAACAGCAAGTACAATTATGCAAACAATCCACTTTTAACTTCTTCAAAAAATTATTTCATGGGTGTTACCTTATAAAAATAGACACCGGAAAGTGTTTGCTCTCGTGCGCATAAAGATATACGATGAATCTGTTTTCCCCAAACATTGAACAAGCGCGGATCATTGATACTAATCGTTTCTACAGAGGGAACCAAAAGTTCATTAGCATACGATAACAGAACTTTTTCTTCTTTCACAACAATGGTTATAGCTCCTGGAACTGAAATATCTACATTTCCCCACGTAAGGAAATAAATCCGGTTTGGTTCGCTAGCTTTCGACAAAAGGAAAGAATCCTCTATTTCCAACGAATCCTTTTTCAACCGATATGAACGAATCCATTTCTTTACGTTCGCTTTCGATGGATAGGCTGTTGCTATATTAGCTGAAAAAAACATATATTTTGGCTCAAACTTTACCTCCGTTGCTTTGTAATTCGCTCCAAAACATTGAGAAATACCATTGATTGCAGGCAAATTATGGTAATCACTTTGCATCGTCCAAATAGAATATCGTTCAGGACTAAAAGTCTTACGAGTATATGTTCCAACTCCAACATCTAAAAAAATAGGTGTTGTATTCTGATAAAGGGAGAAAGTCCCGACATCATTATGATTATGGCTTTCCTTATTATATCCACCTTTTGCAGCTACAAAAAAGCCATTTTTGTTTGACATATAGCAAAACTCTGTTTTAGGATACCAAGAGTAAACAGATGTTTCGTAAAGCCCATCTACTTTTTCCAATTCTTTTTGGTAAAGCAAAGTCTGAAACAGACGAAAAATATCTCCACTCGGAGCTGTATCTAAAGTTGAAAGTTGTTTAATATGTACTGCAAAGCGGGTCATAATCGAACTTTTGACAGCTTTCCCATATCGAAAGATTAGATCTTCATCGACTCGTTCTTTGGCAGTAGCATCTGCAAAATTAACTACCCATCCATTTCCTACATACGAATTGACAATATATTCTCCCATATTACGTATAATTGGTTGATCAAAAATAGAAATGGCACCGGAAGTGCCATCATACAATATCTGAAGGTAATCATATAATTTTCCGGCAGCATATCCCCAATAAAATGTTCCTTCTTCGCAAGCCCCGTCATCATATATATAATTAATGTAATGATCAACAGAGGTCATGGTTTTATAAACAGCTTTTGCTAATCTATCACGTTTGTTTTCGAGAAGAAAAAAACACTGTAAGACATGGAAATTATTCCATGGATTCCAGTTATTCACTGAGTTGCCAGGAAATAAATTGAAAGCCATCCAATGATATTGCTCGTTCATATATGGGTCTAATATCCGTACCTGCAATTCATGACGAAGCCTTTTCGCTATTAGAAGATTTACTTTATCGAAAGAAGGTTTCAAATAATAATAAATGTAGGCCAATAACGATGCCAAGTTTCCACATCCCATTTCAATCAAACGTTCTTGATAATTTGGTAAATATCCCCCTTCTTTCTGCATCCATAAATGGGCTGAGAAAGACCAGCTCGTCATCTCGCAGCAATAAAAAACCCCATTAATGATCTGATCTATAAAACGACCTTCCCCCTCAGCCATTTCTGCCATGAACAAGTCACTCAAAGCCTTGTTGTTTTTTCCAAATGGGATTTCCATTACGGTCTGATCGCCACTACGTTCATATTCTAAATAATCAGTGGCTTTTATTATTTTCCACTCATAGTTCAAATAGGTTTCCCCTCTACGGATATATTCCTCTTTATAATGTCCCAATAATTGATTCCAACCGATCCTATCAGTATAATCCGGATAAGGAATCCATTTCTGCCTCATAACCAAAGAAGATTTTACTTTCTTGAAACTAGCAGCATTTTTTAATAAATTACGTTCCTCATACAAATATGGACGTGTTTTCATTATTTTAGACAACCACAAATATAAACGTATACCTATCACTTTAGACAACCATGAATATATGGTCTTTAAGACAGTCTTTATTTTCATAATCAATATATTAAAGTAAAAGTGTCGAATTCTATCAACCACATAAATCATAAGGAAATTTTTCTAATTATCTTTGCGGGGTTTCCTGCTACAATGCAATATCCATCGACAAAACTTTTGGTCACTACCGATCCTGCTCCCACTACCGTATGAGGTCCCAATATTACTCCCGGTAAAATCACACTATTCATCCCTATCCAACATTTTTCACCGATTAGGACCGGCTTGGCTTCTTCATGCCGATCTAAATTTTGCAAATTATGATTTGCGGTTATTATCCCAACATTTTGAGCTATATAGGTTCCCCGACCTATCGTGATATTTCCAAAAGCTTGGAAATAAACACTTGGCATTTGGAAATTATTAATATCGTCTACATGAAATGATATATTAGCAGGATTGGCGACTTTCTGATATGGTGCTATCGGCCACCACGCTGTTGAATTAATCCCTCTTAATTTCTGATGAATCAGACCTCTTACAACCCACTCCCATCCAAGATTAGATAGTTTATCAAACCACTTTGATTTATACAATGAAGAAGGGTAAAATATTCGCCCAATAGTATTTCCGATAATAAAATAAAAGATTTTACGCATACAAATCATCGGATGTCTTAAATAATAAATTCCCATTGTTTATCTTTTTTATGTTTATATATACAAAGAAAGGCGTGATAACCGCCTTGCTAGATTCAGAGGTATCGCCAAACACCCACCAGTACAACAAGGAAGCTCACGCCTATACATCATGTATATAGAACATGAGCGTCAACTTATTCCCTTGTACTGGTATTCATTAAATTGGCGATTTTCTGAACGTTACAAGTATAAGCTTACGCTTTATCTAATATGTTATTATGTCTTTCTTTTTCTGTTATTTATTCATTCGCAATTCGATTTGTTATTTTTGCGAAAGTAGTAATTGTTTTATTGATTATCAACTTTTGCGAAAAGTATTCTAAATAGTTGGGTCGAGATTTTGATGAACTCGGAAATACCGTTCCTTTTAGTCTATTTGTAGCGATCTGCCCGAAACTTGGCGATTGGGTGAATCTGAGGAGATTTTAAGGTACAGATTTTCTATCTATGGATAGAAATAATGTATGAAAGTAAACGATTGTAGTGGATTTTTTGTAATGAGGTAGAAAATGACAGTGATTTTAGGAATGGACATAATACTTCCTCGGCCAAGTAATATATACTAACTTGGTTGGAGAAGTATATATTATTGGGTCAAGGGAGTATGTATTACTTTTTTGAGACAACGTTGATGGCTGCTGATGGAATATGGGTAAATGTTCTTCTTCGTGGGCTTCCTTTTCATAAAGATACCGCCCCTCTCTGTCACTCTGTAGCGGTTTATCCGAAATTTGGCGATTTGGTGAATCCGAAATGACATTGAGGAGGCGGTATTACTTTCTGCGAGAAAGATAAGGAAAGTTGATGAGAAAACATATTCTTTACGGTTTATGAATAGCGATGAGGAGCGAAAGGTGAACAGGGGAGGGTACTTTTTTATTTACTTAATTTTTGAAGAAAGAATAGGGACCATCTAATAAAGGATCTAGATGATTTGTTATTACTTTAAATATGATTTCAGCATCAATATCAAAATATGCGTGTGCAATATGATTATGATAAAGGTAGATAAGATCCACTGAGTAGTCCACCAATTTTTCCAAGAATTTTTTTAGCCGGACTGTCATGAATAAATCTGGTTCCATCTCAACACAGATGTCAATGTCGCTTCCCTCTTTATGTTCGTCTTTTGCTACGGATCCAAACAAGTGAAGAAAATGTATTTCGCTCTTATTTTCATTTTCTTTTATGATTTAGTACAAATGTAGATAGAATAAATGAAGGTGGCAAATATTTGATTAAATTCTTATCAGAGAGAAGTTCTACTGAATAGTTGTGAATTTTATGAATAAGGGGAGCGTCCTTGTTTCTATGCGCCCCCCTTATCTCTAGAACCTAGAGCTGGTACGTCCTTTCACTCGATATTCTTCCGTATCTTCGTCAGATACTCTTTCATCTTCTCGGAATCCTTATCCTTGATGATTTCTTGCAAGATATGCAATTCCTCTTGTATCCGCTCGATTTGGCGAGGGGTACGGGGGTTGAAAAGGATCTCGGTCAATAGATAATCGTCCTCGGACAAAAGGCCGCGGGCGATTTTCATATGGCGTTTGAAAGTGGTACCCGGAGCATCCTGATGCTTCATCGTAGCGGCAAATACCATAGTGGAGGCGAAAGGGATACCTAGTGAGTAGGCTACCACTTTATCGTGTTCCTCGAACGTGTATTCGCAGATATGCAGGCGGAGGCTGGAATAAATATCCTTGAAGAAGATCTTGCCCAGATGATCGCCCTCGGAGATAATAATCGTATTCTCTTTCTCCAGTTGTCCCAGATTAGCGAATGTAGGTCCGAACATCGGGTGAGTGGAGACATACGGGAAACCGCATGTCTCATAAAACTCCTTCAAATAAGTCTTCACGGAAGCGATATCGGAAATAATGCAATACGGTTGCAAGTAAGGCATTACGGCCTTGAAAGCCTCTATCGTGTAACTTAACGTCACGCAGTTGATGACCAACTCGGGATTAAAATCCTTAACCTCTTCCGGGTTTTGTAGGCGAAGGGCATTATAGATAAAACGCATACGTTTCGGATCTTTCTCCAATACGGCTACCTCATGATCAAAACTAAGCAGGTCGGTGAAGAAAGAACCCATCTTTCCTGCGCCTAAAATCAATATTTTCATCTTATAAATTATTGTTCGTTCATGATAATCATTTGCTGGCGCACGGATTCCTCATGGATCTCCTTCAAGATCTCCTTTACAAAGTCCGGGCTCAGGTCCATTTGTTCACCCATGCTGGAGCGTTTCTCTAAGATCTCGCTGTAGCGGGGAGACTGTAAGATCGGCATATTGTGCTCTTTCTTATAAACGCCGATCTCCTTGGAGATACGCATACGTTTAGCCAAAAGTTCCAATAATTGTTCGTCGATACCGTCGATCTGGCGGCGAAGAGCGGTCAGGTTCTCGGTAGTCTGGTTTACGTCACGGATCACCAATAGGTTCAATACGTAATCCAATACATCCGGGGTGATTTGCTGGGAAGCGTCGCTCCATGCGCAATCCGGGTTACAATGAGACTCTACGATCAAGCCGTCGAAACTCAAGTCCATCGCTTGCTGGCAAAGTGGGGCTACCAACTCACGCTTACCACCAATGTGACTAGGATCACAGAAAATAGGCAGGTCCGGCATACGGCGGCGAAGCTCGATAGGAATATGCCACAACGGAAGGTTACGGTAGATTTTCTTGTCGTATGAGCTGAAACCTCTATGGATAGCACCCAAACGATGAATGCCCGCTCCGTACAAACGCTCGAACGCTCCGATCCATAACTCCAAGTCCGGGTTAACCGGGTTCTTGATCAATACAGGTACATCAACCCCTTTTAACGCGTCGGCGATCTCTTGGACAGCGAATGGATTTACCGTCGTACGTGCTCCGATCCAAAGGATATCGATACCGGCTTTCAATGCCTCGAATACATGATCTTTAGTCGCTACCTCGGTAGATACCAGCATGCCGGTCTCTTTTTTCACTTTCTTCAACCAAGCCAATCCCTCGGCTCCGATGCCCTCGAATCCACCCGGTTTCGTACGAGGCTTCCAAATACCCGCACGGAATATCTTAACGCCTCTGGAGGCTAATCCTTGGGCTGTTTCTAACACTTGCTCTTCTGTCTCGGCGCTACAAGGGCCTGCGATTACGATAGGACGTTGTGTGTCAACTCCCGGTAATGCTAACGGTTCAATCTTCATTTCCATCTTTGTGATCTATATTTTAATTTTCAATTTTCAGTTATAAATTCTCAATTCTCTTCAAGGCTTCTTCTAAAGTCTCGTTCTTGCAGCAAAGGGAGATACGGATATAACGTTCGCCACGGCTACCGAAGATAAATCCCGGCGTAAGGAATACGTTTGCCTCGTATAGCACCTTGTTGGCGATTGCCTCGCCGCTCTCGGCGGAGTCGGGGATACGTCCCCAAAGGAACATACCTACTTGGTTCTCGTCGTACTCGCATCCCAAGGTACGCATGATTTGTCCGGCAAGGTCCCGGCGGCTACGGTAGACACGATTCATGTTATCGTACCATTCTTTCTTTGCGCTCAGGGCCTCTACCGCCGCATATTGCATCGGCTTGAACTGCCCGGAGTCGATATTGCTTTTTACCTTCAGTATCCATTGGACGAATTGGGCGTTGGAAGCCAGCATCGCCATACGCCAACCCGGCATATTATGAGCCTTACTCATGGAGTTCATCTCGATGCAGATCTCTTTGGCTCCCGGTATGCTTAAGATACTTAGCGGATGCTCATTCAAGATGAAGCTATAGGGGTTATCATTACATATAATAATACCGTGCTTCCGGCCGAAGGCCACTAGCTTCTCGTATAGCTCTACGCTAGCGTTCGCCCCTGTGGGCATATTCGGGTAATTGGTCCACATCAGCTTTACGTTGGAGAGATCCATTTTCTCCAGTTTCTCGAAATCCGGTTGCCATCCCAGTTCCTCTTTCAGCTCGTAAGGGATCAAACGAGCCTCTACCAGCTTGCTGACGGAACTATATGTCGGATACCCCGGGTTCGGAACCAGTACGCCATCCCCCGGATTCAAGAATGCCAGCGAGATATGTAAGATACCTTCTTTGGAGCCGATGAGCGGTTGGATCTCTGTTTTCGGGTCCAAGTCTACGTCATACCACGTCTTGTACCAGTCGGCGAATCCCTTACGCAGTTCCGGTATGCCCACGTACGGCTGATAACCGTGCTCGTTCGCTTTACGGGCATGTTCACACAACGTCTCGATGGTTTGTTCCGAAGGTGGAAGGTCGGGGCTGCCCACGCCAAGGTTAATGACGTTCTTGCCTGCGGCATTCATCTCGGCTACTTCCTTCAATTTCTTGGAGAAGTAGTATTCCTGTACGCTACCTACACGGTTAGCGGGTGTAATATTACACACTTTGTCTTCCTTCTGCATATTCGCCTAATATTTTTAAGTCTTTTGTTAACGGTCTGATAGCGTCCAACGCTTGTTTGTAACGGGTGAAATCCGTGAAAGTAAGGTCGATGTAGAACAAGTATTCCCATTCACGCCCGATAATAGGCAAGGACTGTATTTTAGAAAGATTCATGTCGTAAAAAGAGAGAACGGAGAGGACTTTGGAAAGGCTGCCGGAAGTGTGGGGAAGAGCGAATACGAGAGAGGATTTGTTTTTATCGGTTCCTCGAAGCATCTCATCCGCCGTCCAGCGGTCCGCTATAGCGAGGAAGCGGGTGAAATTCCGTTTGTTAGTCTCGATCCCCTCGGCAAGGACTTCCATCTTGTAGATCTGGGCAGCCAGTTTCCCGCATATCGCCGCATGTCCTTTCAGTTGGTTCTCCGAGATCCACCGGGCACTCATGGCGGTATCCTCTTTCTCTACTACCTTGGCGTTTGGCAGAGTATCGAGGAAATCGGTACATTGCATCAACGCTATCGGATGGGAGTTGACCTCTGTTACCTCGTGTATCGAGGTTCCCGGAAGCGCTACCAAGGAATGGGAGATACGTAGCTTATACTCGCCGGTGACGCTCAGCCCGCTTTCACGGATCAGCTCATGGTTTTGAAGGAGGCTTCCCGCTATCGTATTCTCGATGGCCATCATGCCTAGTACGGACGGGTCTTTCTTGATCGTCGTGATAACATCCCGAAACGTATTGCAAGGGATGATTTCTATTTCTTCACCTTCATGATAATTACGGGCGGCGATGTCGTGATACGAACCGGCTATTCCCTGTATTGCTACTTTCTTTTTCATCTTGTTTCTCTATTTTTACTCTAAACTGTTACAAACAAAAAAAGTCCCACCGAAACCGGCAGGACTTTATATTTTATTGATATTTATATTCAATCATCAACGCTTTACATACAAACTCCTGCCTTTACTCTGCTAAAGTAAAAGTAATAAAAGTAATATGTAAAGCTAAATCGATTCATTGTCTGTTTGTTTTTAAATACGCAGCAAAAGTAACGCTTTTTTGGAAACTACAAGCAAAAAGTGATATTTTTTTTTCTGTTACATTTAATTTTATCTTAACTGTTTCTGAACTTCTGTGGAGATACGCCTACGTACCGTTTAAAGTACTTACCGAAAAAGGATACATTCGGGAAGTTCAAGGAGTAAGATATCTCTTGGATAGTCAAGTCCGTAGCCATCAATTGCGATTTTGCGTCCATGATTATCATATCGGCTATGATATCGGATACGGAACGTCCTGTCTTTTGCTTGATGATCATGCAGAGGTGCTGGGGAGAAATACTTAGTTGGCTGGCATAAAAAGCCGTTTGCCGCTTTGAGGTATAATTCTTCATCACCAGTTGGATGAATTTCTTGTGGATCTCGTCGCTACGGGTCGTTATCTTGTTAGGCCATGATTTCCCTTGATACAAATCGCTGATCCCATGGATCATGGTAAGCAGGATATGTTTCACCATCTCCCTGTTTATGGATTTCTCTTTCGCTTGTACCCGCTCTAGCAAATGGAAATAATCGTTAATGAAGTCCGCCCGGTCCTCACTCAGTGATATGATCGGATTCTCGTAGATAGTAGGTAAGGCGCTCATCGTAGACTTTATCATGTTCACGCAGTCCATGAACTCGGATGAGAATCCTATAAAGGAAAGGCGGAAACTCTCTTTCTGCTCACAGAACTGAATAATGCTTCCCGGCATCAAGGTGATGAAATCATTCGGTTTCAAAGTGTACTCTGTCAAGTTGATGGATGCCCTTAAATTTCCTTCAACGCATAAAGCGAAAATACCTGCTTTTAACCGGCAAGTCTGCTTGTAAAAGTTTAAGATTGCCTCGGTAATGTCGTTTCCTACGACATAATCCCGGGGCAAATCTAATTGTGGTAAGTTTGCGTTCATCCGTTATTTTATTAATGATCGAACACAAAAGTAGTAAAAGTGCTGTTGATTCACTTCTTAATTTAAAAATAGACCAATTAATCCTTGAATCAGACTTATTCCGCTTGTGCTTCCTTATTCCGTTTATGCAAGCTTTTCAGTTCGAAGGATAGCATGACACGGAATATACCTATTATTAATAAGGCGTAAGCGATCATGTAAACCAACGTGAAGGCCCCTAGGGCGGGTTGCCAGATAACACCGATGGAGCAAAGGATAGCCAAGATACCGAAGACCATGTACCAACCCCAGTTCCGTGTACCGTATCGTTTCAGGTCCATCGAATAACCGGTAGCCGAGAAGCCTCTGAACATAAGCCAGAATGCCAAGACAAACGGAAGCACCTCCATGCTAAGTCCCGGGCTTGCCATCAAGAATATACCTAAGATCAAATCGATAATACCTCCGGCCAAATACCATCCCCAACTGCTGATACCCTTTTTGTTCGCCAAGGCGAAAGCGATCTCGAACAAGCCGCTTACGAACATAGAGACACTGAATAAGATACTAAGCGCTATGTAGCTCGCCAATGGCGCGAACATTAAATAAATAGCGGCAATGATGTAAAGCAGTCCGACCAATAG
>OHHN01000706.1_pt1 | contig 19339 bp, 10 predicted proteins | sample 1568131 | NCBI WGS metagenome assembly OHHN01 (sample SAMEA3879575, study PRJEB24766) | human gut metagenome | biome: human-associated habitat; feature: feces | place: USA | collected 1985/1987 | reverse complement strand
GCAAAGATCGAGACTTAAAGATACAAAGACAACGGGTACTTTATCGGGGGATTACCAATAAGCTGCTTAATCCAATAAAAAAACTGTTTACCTGCAATACGAGCAATAACGTGATTGAGTTCGATATCCTCAATATCATCACGCTATCCGTTGGGCACCATATCGGTGTTCATTAGGAAATTGAAGCCCCAATCAGCTCGCTTGGCAGGAAGATAGCAATAGAGCATAGCGTCATCAACAGCTTTCAGTTTACTTCCCTCTTTCTTGCATGCGAACTTAACTGCAGTTTTGTGGAAGTTCATGTACTTCTCTGGTATCTTCTCATAACCATCCGAACGAAGAGAGTCTGGATTTTCCAAGACATCGTTTATCTTATCTGTAATGTCCTCAGGAATATCATTTACAAGAGAATCTGATACACACCAGTCTTTATTGTCTTTCTCACGTACAATCGGTTCATTACGACCATCAATAAAGATGCTAACTTTCTTGATGTTCGGGATAAACAATATGACGCGCTCTGAGTCAAATACATCAGTAAACAAATCGATGTAGTTGTCATCTCTGTTTTCATCGGTCAGAATTTCCGTATCTCGTGGTTGGAGAGCGAACTTTACTCTGAACTCTTCGTTAGGATGCTGACGGAATACAGACTTGATTTCATTATCGATCTCACTATGTTCCGTCCAGATTGGCAATATCTGCCATGGTGTATTGATTACATCCGTAGCAGACTTGTCGAACCTGAATGTGTAATTACCAGTATTGAGAAGAACATAGTCGTTGTCAAGGAAAACGGTCTTAAAACCAATACCTTTGTAGCCGATGGCTTCGGTATTGTCAGCCTTCTCGCCATCATTTATATCACAAATAGCTGCAATATTCTTCGGATTGAAATATTCACCTGTATGCTCGAAGGTTAAGTAGTTCTTGGTAATATGGAACTCCACATCAACAGGCAAAGGTTGAATCTTGCTATCAACTTTTGTACGACGAGGATAGTCGTTAGCATTCTGCAACAACTCATAGATGAATACTTCCTTACCGCTTTGTGTAAGCTGCTTTTTGAGAGTATCAAGCGAACGAACAATCTTCTTTGCAGCACCTGCAGGATAACGCATAATGCCCTCATAAAGACTGCTCACAATGTCTTTGGGGTAAACTGGTGTTATTTCCTCATGCAAGTCAATACCAAACTTGAGAGGATCGGTTTCAAGCAATACCCAAGTGAACTTGTAGTATGCATAGCGGTTGAACTCCTTGTTGCTTCTGAATGAGATTGACAGATTCTTTACACCACGTTCCTTATCTTCAATCTTTGTAAAATCAGTATTACGGATATCTGTTATCGTAAACCGACCTTCATTTCTTTGAGGCGCGAACTGACCAATAAACTGATTGTTATCAAGACGCAATCTGCGTTTAATTTTAATGACTTCCTCGTAATCTACGTATTGGGTTGCTGCACGATTGTATTGTGGTCTTCTTTGCTCTTCGTGAGATTTTGGTTTAGCTTTTTCAATTACATACCTTGTGGGTTTTTCTCCCGAGAAATCTGTCCAAATAAAGAACAATTCCGAATCATTCAAGAACTCATTGAACCACTCATAGCCCAAATTCTTGAAATTGATTCGTGATTTCCAAACTTCTCGCTGGAAGTCAAACATGCTCACCCACCCATCACCTTTTTCAGGTAATGAGACTTTGTCCATTGCTTGATAAATGGAACGAAGTTTATCTTTTATTGTTTCGTCTAACATGGTTGATTCGTTAATTGTCATTCTTAAACCTATCATCCTTCTGCACTAACTCAAAGAATGGCAAATCTCTAATACCATCTACCTTTGAACCTATTTTACAAACACTTTCGAAGAGCTTAGCCTTGTTAATAAAGTCCATATAGCGTTCTCCATTAGGATCACTAGCACCAAATATGCTGGCAATTTCTGCTTTGCTGATAGAATTAACGTGATGAATTACCCAACTCAAAATAAACTGAGAATAATCTTCCTGCGCAGTCTTGAAATCACTGATATTTTGGGTGGACAGTATCATACCAACGCCAAACATTCGTCCTTCGCTTATAATGCTACGAAACGAATTGAAGTCTTTCTTCAAAAACTGATGTGCTTCATCTACCATGATCATAGCACGCAATTCACGGTAACCATCCTCTTGCTTACTACCACCAAGTTGACGCATTTCAGCATAGAAAAGATCAAGTATTAGGGATACTATTACTTTCTTTGTGTCGTCTGGATATAGTGTAAGGTCAATTACACGAACACTATTTAGCCATTCAAACAAGGATACACAATTACTGTTGTCGGTTGTGAATATTGTGTAATCTTGAAGTTTATCAAATAGAGCATAAGCTTTATCATTGGCATCATATGTTTCAAAATATTTATCAATAACTTGCTCCATTGTTGGAACAGGCTTATCCCACGTATTTGAATCCCTTGTAATACCAGCATCATTATATGTGTCAATAATAACCTGCTTGATGTTACTCTGTTGTTTCAATCCAAGCCCATAAGCTTTTGCAAACGAATCAGCTATTCTATCTGCTGTAATAGCGGGCAAATTCATGCCTTCAACCTCATCATTTACTACTAGCTTCAGAGGATTGAATGGATAGTTGAATTTATATGACGTTCCGCCAACAGCATCTAAGAATTCCTTATCCTTGTAGTCTCCCTTGTAGTCGAACACAAGCATACCAACAGGTTTACCTCCCACATTATGCACAGATTCCTTTGCGAACTGCGCAATAACAGATCGAGCAAACTGGGTCTTACCAGTACCCATTGTACCAATAATTCCCATATTAGGATGTGAGACCATTCTGGTATTATTGGGTTCAAAAAGGATATTCTCTCTTGTCACCTTTGAATAGCCAACTATAATCTGAATTGGTTGGTTCGATGAAATCTCCGAGTCTGGAGAATTTACTTCAATGATCTCATCCGTTGTTTGTTCACCCTCCTGTGTATCAGAAGAAATTTTTGCCACGTTACTCGATGTACTATGTTGATCTTTGGTTTCAGTAATATCTATGTCCTGAGCTTGAGCAGAAGAATTTTGGTTCTCAAAACTTTTAACTGGTATAGTACCTGATGGCATCGTGGTTGGTGAATCAAGGATTCCTAAATCTTTATTCTTCCAAAATGCCTTTACCTCATCGGCAACGATTATTGGCGACTGTATAAGCTGGTTAATTGCAGAAACATCATCGCTTATAATACAAGAGTTACATGTATTCAATGAAACCTCAATATGACAAACTAGGATATCATCATTAATCATATCAACAGAAGCTTCAGGAGCACTAGAGCCAGAAAACGCAACAGTTGCAGCATAACCCATTTCACGACACTTCATTTCATCTGCTATGGTATAATCCAAATTGAGTAACCGGAATCGGCAATTATCTATGAATTGATATTCAGCTTCATCTAATAGACCATTTGCCCAAAGTTTATCTGTGTTAGTAAGTATCTGTGATGCAAAAAACGTCTTATAAATATCATTTGCAAAACCACCTTCATCCATCAATGTTTTCTTGAGAACGTTATATGTCTTAACAACTTGTTCACTGGCGGTATGTGTGAAGTTGCTTCCTATAGAAGCTTTAACTTCAACAGGATAGTAATACAACTTTATTGCTCCTTGAACATCTTCAACACCGACTAGAAGCAAATCATCAGACATCTGGCCTTTCACGCCTAGGGCTTTCTTTGAGAACAAAGAATCTTGCTCAAGACCTATATTCCCTGTTACACGAAGTATTTCTTCGAGCGAAATAGGGACCCATACAACATTTTGGTTTCTAGACAAAAACCTCTTCATCATAATGCAAGCAGATACTATGCTCATCTTTTCTCGAATCTGCACATCAGTTTTTCTGATAACATCTAGTAACCAACTTCCATTCAAACTATTGAAATAGTTCATCATAGTACTCATGAACAATTCACGCTGATTTGTATTAGTAACACAGCTGTCATAATAACCAGCCAACATATTGTCATATTGCTTGGTCTGTCTGGTTACAGTAATACTATCATATTTTGCATTTATCGTATATTGGTCCGTATAGTGAATGACATAAAGATCTTTCTGACGATAGAAGAAATCTATATCAACTTCAGGATTTAAGAATGTTACCCAATTAGACTTGTCGTATATAGATTGTAAAAGCAAGTCGTCCTTAAACACATAGCTTTTGGCGAAGCACGTATCTGGAGAATAACTATTTGCCCAATGAGTGCGCTCATTAGCATACAGACTATTCATGTCGATAGCAATTGGATAAACCTTTCCATACTTGCTGAGATCTGTTGCAAATCCACGTGTACCAAATCCAACTGTATATGTTTTGCCCTTTTGGTTGTTAGTTGATGGGATAGAAATCAACCCATTCAAAGATAATTCACTTCGAAGTGCAGACGTTGGTGACTTAGAGAATTCCAAGCCTGTATCCATTTGATAGAAAGAAATGTGACAATAATCAATTTCATTATTACATTCATTTATATCATGCTTATAGAAATCAATTCTTGTAAAAAACTGTCTTATAATTTGTAATGGGCTGATATCTTTATTGCCCATATCTAAATATGTATCAACTTTGTCGAGCTCTTTACAAATCAATTCTTCTGAATTTAATCTATTAAGCTTTTCAAAGAATGTTTCTACAGCTAGATTCTTGACATACTCATGAACTTCTACTCTCTGAATTGCTTCAGGAGAATTCTTCATTTCGCTTTTAACGTATTCAAAAAGCCCCTTGACAACATTAGTATCGTCATAAATACCGATAGTACTTATTATAATAGGACTATCAGCAACCTGAAATAGATAACTGAAATGTTTCTTAAATTCCTTTATTTTACTTGTCACCATTTTAGTGGTGATATTGTATGTGCGAACCTGTTGTGCATTGCTGGCCTTCTCATAAAACAACCATGTTTTAAGGTCATCAGTAAATTCATCACAATATGGCTGCCTATCTGAATTTTCATAGGACATATATGGCATCAGGTAGAATGGCGAAACTAGTTTAAGTATTTTGGGATTCTCAAACATTTGTCCTTTGTACCTGTTTTTATATTCCATCATGTAGGCAATCAGTAGAGGATGATAAGGAGTTAGCATTACCTTGTCACCATCTTCAATAGTCCCCAATTTCGTAAGAGAGTACTCCTTTTCATCCATCAATTCATTTGGAGTAATTGACATGATTACATTATGTACCGCATCAACATACTCTTCGTATAACTTGAAGAGTTCATCATCTATATAACTCAATGTAGGCACATAGCCTTTTTCAGAGTAGTACACATAGATAGCATCTATTTTCTCCTTTACTAATGTAGGGAGTTGGAGTTCTACTGGCTCTAACTTGCTATCAAAACTTGTAAGACAACGCTTCATGCAGTATATGTTCTCTGTTGCCATTTTTCGTTCCAGTTCAAGATAGCTAAAAAATTCTTTATCAGCATTATATTCGTTTGAACCAACTCTTACTTTGTTTCCGCCAGGGAATTTAGCAGAAGTACCATTACTCCAAACCTCTCCAATCAATTTTGGCGGTTTAACTGGAACAATTCTTTGCTCATCAACTTCAATTTTGAATATAATCTTTTTATCCCCAAATGTGATTGGTAAGTCAACACCATCGCAGAAATCGTTAAGGTCAACTTTAACACTATAGTCATCATCCCATTCAATATCTCCAAGAGTATTTGTAAAGTCGATTTTCTTTGATCCTCTTCCAATAGAGATAGAATCAATATCTTCAGGTGTTTTTATTACGATATTTGCTTTTGAACTTATAGAAAAATATGGTTTGATTTCTTCAAAAGTACCATGAGGAGCTTTTACTCTCATCATTATGAAAGTAAATTTATTACTATCCTTACCTATTTCACATTTTACAGCATTATCAGCTAATTCTATTCGTACTGATGAACCTACAACCTTGTACTGAGTTGTAGGATTGCCCTTCACATTTATATCCTTGAGTACCGTACAATCAGAGATAGGTTTATTAAAATCAATTCTAACGCTTGTTGTTATATGGTCGGTATTATCACAAATGATCGCAAAGACTTTCTTAGATTTTTGCGTCATTTTAGGAAGAGGACTATTTATTAACTCAGCCGAATGATCATTAGCTATTTGAAGAGACACAAATTTATAATTAGCCTGCTCAGCTTTCTTTTCGACACTTTTCTTGATCTCTTCGTAGTCAATCTGCATCCACGTATCTGGATTCTTAACAATCTTATTTGCTAAGGCATTGTCATATATTTTAATAAGTTCTGTATATGCCTCAGTTGAATATGAATTAAGGATAGTCTTTATTTGCTCAAAATGATATGAGTTTCCTTTTATACGAGCCTCCATATCTTTTGAGTCAATTGTTATCAGACTTGGGGTTGTACAATATTTGTCAGGGAAATAACCAAACTTGTCATACTTACCCGAAAGTTCAACTGGATGTGATTGTAAAACGCCAAGAATATCTTTGAACATAAATAGGTCAGCTTCATGGTGAGCAATTCGTTCACGAATAGTTTCTGCATACCTTTTTAAGCACATTCTATCGTAATCAAGAATCGTTAGGTTGTCCAATTGGGTCAACATATTCTTGAAAATGGTATCTTGGTGTAAAGGTCCTCCCTCTGCTAGTAGATTTACTCCAGTTGATGTTAAGGATTCTAATTTATTATTGCATAGAATACAAAACAAAGTTTTGTCACTATATTGAGAATCAGGCTGAACTACAGCATTTCTAAGCGTAGTTAAATAACCATTATCTATTACACTTTCGTTACCAACAATAATTTCTGCCCCATCAGCATTTGGCTGAAAGCACTTGGTATTAAGCACATCGACATCCATCCATTCCTGACGGTTTTCGAAAATTCCTGTAACAGTTATATCATGAGCTGTCAGATTTTCTGCAATAGCATTATATAAGCCATTTCTATGTTCAGCATTTTCAAACAGAACATAAAAATATTTTAATCCAAATGAACCAGGCTTGTGTGTTGTGAAATAATCTGTGATTAGTTCATCAACGAGATATTTATAAAACGATTTTAACATATTGTGCTTCACCTGAGTCGCTTTTGCGCTCTAATAAGTTTAATTTCAGTAAGTAATTCTCAATTGCGGCTTTTGTGTCGTAGTCAAAGGCTACACCATATTTACCAAAACCTTCATAAAGATCCTCAAGTTTCATACGGGTACCTTTTGAGATCATCGCCATAAGAAAAAATAGCATTTCGTCATCAAGGTTTAGAATCTCCCTGCCACGTCTTGTTGATAGCATTCTTATTTTCATTATATTGTTGACGCGTATCTTCATCTTTGATTCATACTCCTTGGATTGTAAAGTTGTGCAAAGCAGTCCTAGCTTAAGAATAAAATCATCGTAGGAATTGACTTCGGTAGACACCTCATCTGGGAATTGAAACTTTGCTACTTCACGTTTTTTGAGCTGTTCGCGTTTATCACGCTGATAAGAACATATGACATCTTCAAGCAGCATTTTAATTTCATCGTTGAAATCCTGTTCTTTAAGTTTATTGTATACATCATTATAAAAACCTATGTTGCCATCTAGTAAACTATTAAGAATGTCTAATGCCTCAATTCTTCCAAACGATTTCTCTAAAGCTTCTTTGTTAACGTATTTATTCCAGCCATTAGTGACAGCCTCTCGACCTTCAGATGCATGCTCAGAAGTAAGGATATAATACATCTTTTGTGGTTTCTCAGGAACTATATTGTATTTGCGATAATCAAGATACACAAGTGTCTGAGACAGAGAATAACACAGGTAGAAGTGGAGGAATACATGAATATATTTCACAACAATGCTATCATCACGTTTCAAGAACCATTTAAGGTCTTCACCAAAAGCCTCCTTAATAAAAGGGAGAATAATATATTCATTTTCATTTGAACCTCCTGTGCCAGTTGAGCTACTGAGTGCAGATATAATAATTTCATTGAAGAGATTAGGCTTCTTTGATAACATATCGACAAGTAGATCTTTTGGACAAAGCATAGAAGAGAGGTATTCTGCAATGGATCGCTGACCATGTTCATATTTCTTGGAATTTGTATTACCATCAGTGAGAGGTAGAAATTTCAAAAAAGAAGGGTCAATGATCGTTAATGAACCATCTGAATACATTACATCCTTCATTATCTCAATAAACTCTTCAACCTGTTTCTCTTTCATATGCTTCTGTTGTAATAGATAGTTACGTACAGGTTGAATAGCATTGTTTTCAAAATCTGATATTGCTTTTGTTTGTCTGTCTTTACTTTTTCTGAAAAACTCTCCAGTTATACCTCGTAAGCCACAACTTCTATCATAGTTAGAAGTTGAAGGATTACTGGTAAACGGCAATACTTGCACAGACGATCTAAAAGCATCTGTAAACTCTTTATCCTCTAACAATACATTTTCCACAACACCGTTTTCAAAACGAATTCGAGACGCTGTAGGCAATGCTTTATCTTTTGTGGTATCCTTATAATAGGAACTATAGAAATTCTCTGTATTAATCATGATAGCGTTACGACGTTGTTAAGTTTTGATCTAAGACAAACTGTTTTTTCATCAGATGATATGATTACTACCTCCTTATCGCCTGAACTATATTTAATTAACTCACGGATGAAACGGCTGAATTCCATATTCAATTCACTTTCATAGGTAATTGGAAGTTTCCCTTTCTCAAGTGAACAGATGTATTCGAACAATTGGTAATCCATTTTAAGTTCAACTGGATTATTCTTAACATCCCATTGCATTGGTATATATAATAGGAATTCATTTCTAAATTGTCCGATATAAGGTGCGTCTACACTTGACATTGACTTGTCTATTCTTGCAAAGAGTCTGTATTTACTTCCTTGAATATTGAGAGGAATTAGATCATTCACTTGGGTGTATGCTCCATAATGGCGTGGAATACTCAAATCGACTTTTTCTTCTAATTCAAGGATTATTTCATTTCTAGATTCTTCATTGTTATATAATGAGAGATTCCTTAGGAACTGGCGATATACATCAGATTCACTATGATAATCAAGAAGATGAGAAACTCGAAATATAAATTTTGAGATTCTCTCTGTATCTTTACCATGATTTTTGTAGTAAAAATTAATTTTCTCCTTCAGTGATTCATAGACACATGACAGCTTGTTTTTATCTAGCATATCATCATGCAATTTATAGGCTGTAAACATAACTGCCAAAGACTTATTATGGTCAAGACTACTCACTCGAAGAGGATCTAATTGACATACCATTTTTTGAATCTTACTAGAATTACCTGAGAATATAAGACTTGGCAATAACGATTCAAATAAATGACGGCCTTCATTGTACTTTTCGGAGAATGGAAATACAATTATAGAACATACAAAGTCAAAGAAATCTCTTGGCGTAAAGATTAGCTGAAAACGTACCATGCACTCTATTATGAGCATTACAATACTCTTTTTTACTACAAGCAAAGAAAGTATCTCGAAGTTTAATACTTCTGGATACATTGCCCCATAATGGCTATCCTTTTTTGTTTCCTCATACGCAGCATAAAATGGATTGCAGCAATCTGCTTTTGTGATTTTATTCAGAATTTCACTTATAAATGACGATTCTACAGGATATTCAGAGCCATCTTGTGTGAGCTCAAAATTTTGCTGATTACTGAACGAGACAAATCTTAGGTAATCTGTTTGATTTATACTTTCATAGTGGTCACTTAGAACCTGCTTTGCTAAATTCCCAATTTCTGAAAAGTTTTCATCATCAACAAAATCATTAAGTTTACCAAGATTTATGGCAAGAAGGGTTTTAGTTGAAGTAGTCTTGATATGCTGGTCGTCATAGTTGCGTAATGCGATCTTAAGCGTTTCTATAGAAGACATATTTGGAGAGCAACTAGCTGTAGCATCATTATAAAACTCAAAATCATTGTAGTCATTCGTATTTTTGAGTTTACTTATAATGTGTGACTTTCCATCACCAGCATTACCAATAAGTAACACTAAGCCACCTCCGTTTTGTTTGATGGCATCCATGTGTTTCTTAAGATTTACTTCTATAAGTCTATCAACATTCAGATATTCAGCCAATTCATTTAATTGACATCCGTTCTGAACTGCGCCTAACGAGCCATGGCTCAGTTGTTTAAATATGTCTGTTATCTTGCTCATATTCTATTTTGCCAAAGGATTGGATCTATAAGATCCTCCATTTTATAGTTGTACATCTGTATTAACTCATCATAGTGATTGGGGAACATTTCTAGTACATCTAGGGCTGTTTGTAAAGTTCTACAAATCTTTCGGACCTTGCCATTCTTATTTGGATGTGCATAGAAACCTGCACTAAGGTCCTTTTGGAAAGCATCAAACGATTTAATTTCATCTAAAACCTCAAAACCAGAGTGCTGTTCCCAGTAAGTTTGATTTCTGTAACAATATTCCCAAAATGACATTTTTTTGTAGAATGCCTGCTGATTACACCATCGAGCTATCTGAATATAAAAATTAGGAATTGGAGCCTTATGATAATCTTCATGCCTCATTACATAACCGACACAGCCATAGGACATAAGTATCTTTATTCTTTGGAACAATTCCCATATATCCTTGTAGAATTTATCTTGACTATGCTCAGCTTGCTTATATCCACAAAACAAATAAAACTTTGTTCCTTTTTTAGGATTATAACGTTTCCAAATTTTGAGTGACTTTTCAATTAGTTCATGGTCCTTCCAATTATCAAACGCAAAAATAAAATCTCCATGATAACGTGAACGTGATAACATTTCTGCCATTTCTTCACCATAAGGACTTTCTGCCAACATACGCTCATCAAGACCTTGACGGAATTGAAATGGACGTTTTGTCTCTATAAGTTGTTCCAATAGTGGTCGCCATATTGATGGATCAGATGCTAGAAAATTATCATCCCATAGATATATATATGGACGAATAAGTTTACCATTATCATCCCGTTCCTCATCTAAAAAACATTGTAGTTTAGAATATGGCAATATATGATTCTCTAGTTTATTTACGCAAAAAGGACAATGTCTTACACATCCACGAGTTAAAAATCCGATCGAATATTTCTGATAATCCTTATATTTCTCTCGTTTAAAACCTTTTTCAACTTGTTGATTTACAAAAGAGTCATACAGATGATAGTATGGCATTTGCCTAGCCATGTTTATACCATACTCTTTGCCTCCATGGAAGTTTCTCAACGAATTTAGGAATTCATCGTTTTCTAAGCGATTCATGTCATCTTCACGCATTTTGCGATATTCCATTACATTTGCTTCATTAGCATAGAAACCTGTTCCTCCACAATGGAATTTTCGCTCTTCAGATGTACCTTTAGCACGTATATACAGTTCAGGTAACTCGGTATATGTGAATACACGAGACATGTATATTTTTGTATAATGCGATGTATCTGCTTTGGGATCTAGTATCAACTCAAATTGAATTCCGTTGTCATGGAAGAATCCTGCTAATTTAAGCAACACAAGATTAGGATGACGTGTACCATTGTCAAGCAAGTCAGCATCTATTAATCCTATTATTTTTTTATTCTAGCCATTATTATTCCTCCAATGATTTAACAAAAGCTTGGCCTTTCTCTGTTAGCACATAACCACCAGTCTTTAAAGATCCTTGATACTCTATCAAAGCTAAAGGCTCTGATGATAGCTGTTTAATGGTTCTTTCTAAAGTTGCTTTGGAAATTTCGATATTTTCCAATAATGATTTGCGCTTAATAAGAGGCGACTTTGATATTGCCAATAAGACAGTTTGTGCATTATCATTTATAGCCTCATTTATAGCCTCATTTATAGCCTCATTTTTCGCTTCACCTATAGTTAAAGAACCCTCAAAGCCCTCATGACAAGGGATTTCTATCAAGAAGTAGCTTCTTTCTTCATTGGTTTCAATCACAGCTGGAGCAGAGCCATTTCTGCGTAATTCGTCCTGAATGGTTGGGATGCCAGTACCACGACCTTCCGACAACTGCAACTCTTTAAGGTAATCACCCAAACGACGGTTACGATATCGACGTGACTTTAGACGTTCTGCCTTTTGAATAGCATCCAAACTTATAGAGCGATCTGGGCCAGTATAGCTAAGAATTGATATTTTATCTGGTTCAATTGTTATCTCCACTGGCTCACGCTCTTGATAATCTCTATGATATAGTGCATTAACTACAGCCTCTTCAATCGCCTGGTAAGGATAGTTGAAATAGGTTATAGACTCCGCTTTATCTTTAGGTTTGATGATTCTCTTCTTGATAACATTTGTTTTGATATAGTCCAATGCTTGCTTAATCATTTCAGGTACAGGACCTACGATCTTTGGAACCTCAATCATATTATTGGGATTCTTGATGCAGCCCTCTGGAAAGATTACAATATCAACCTGCGTGGTTGGGAAGAACTTGGCTGGATTTTTAGAGAACATCATAGCAGCTACATTCTTCACTAGCTGACATTCAGTTGGTCCAACTAATAAGTCCATTTGAGACAATATCTCAGACATTGACAGCTTTTCAAAATCAGCTACCAAGCGACTATTTACAGTTTGTAGATAATCCAGAACCAATGCTCTAGAAATATCTGTCTGTTCAATATTTTCATTCCCTCTTTCATCAAATGGAAGGCGACTTGCCAATTCACGCAATTCATCCAATACTTCGCCTTTTGCCTCTATGGTATTGGTACCATTACGCACATACCATTTACATGGTGATTGATTGCTCGCTGTAACACGTTCACGCACATTATACGGACGATTTACACCTGCTGGTACCCAGATAAGCAATACATATTTATCATCTACCTCCTGAACATCAACTCTTGGCATGTAATAAGGATCAATCTTATTGTTATAGCCAATCATTTCACGCTGGATTTTGTCAAGCTCTTCAACAGGAACTCCTGTTACAGGGCGTTTTGCGATGCCTGTATTATCTTCCTCTTCTACACCTACAACAATGTATCCTCCTCCAAGATTATCAATATCGTTGGCGAAAGCACAAATAGTACGATAGATTTTATCAGGATTCCAACCTTTTTTAAATTCAATGCGGGTGGATTCTATTTTGCGTTTGTGAAGTAGATCTTCTATGTTAACTGGAATAGCCATGTGGATTACTTAGTTAGATTTATCTTTTTCTACATGAATCAACTCTCTCACATCAACATTCAAGAGCTCTGCGATGCGAAACAGTGTTTCCAAGTCTGGTTGTGAAGCATTTGTACACCAGCGAGACACTGAACATGCATTCTTGCCTACCTGCTGAGATAGCCAGCGAGCTGTTTTATTTTTTTCAACCAATACAATTTTAATCCTATTTAGTTGCTTCATGACTGAATTTGTTTATAGTTTAATGCAAACATATTAAAATTTATCGTAATGGGCGAATAATTTTCAGGTTAATTTGAATAGTCGCATAAAATTGACTAAGTGCCATTGTTGATTTTAATAAAAAAGTATTTATAAGTCGTGGAAATGTGGTGTTTTTGATAGATTTCCACGAGGGATAGCGCATTTTCCTTTTTATGTTCTTAAAGAGATTTGCTGACAAAAGAAAAATAGAATGACTTTACTTTAATGTCGTACCCTACATATACGGATAATAAAGTAAAGCTATATTCAAAAAGAGGGAAAAGAAGAAAGAGGCTTTGCCTCTGATATTTTCTTTTGTTTGATTACTTGTTAAGTGTAAGGGGGTACTTTCAAAGTACATCCTTAGCAATAATGATAAATGAGGAACAAATCGTTATGCATATGTCACCCATCAAAGGGGTGTCCATTTCGGCTACCCCTTGAATTGCGACCTCTCCCTGATATTTTTCTTTTGTTTGCTTATTGCTTTAATCACAAGATGGGGTCGTTTCAAAGGACATCATCTATTACATTTCACCAAACCTTGAACCAGTGTCGCAAATCACGACGGTGCTTTTAGAAATATATGGAATTGTAGGGAGGCCCTGTAACGGGGCGTCCAAAAAACGATGACCCCTTATAACATGGAGTCACATTTCGTTACCCCATACTATAGTACATAATAAACAACGAGGAACAAATCGTTACATATATGTAACATATCAATCCCAAAGGGGGTGTCCATTTTGGTCACCCCTTGAATTGAGCCCTCCCTGATATTTTTCTTTTGGTGGATTACTGCTTAAATCACAAGATGGGGTACTTTCAAAGTACATCATCCGCATTTTTGTGATATTACTACTTTAATCGCAAGATGGGGTATTTTCAAGCTACCTCATATGTTGCATTCCACTAATTCTTGAACCAGGGTCGTATATCACGACGGTGCTTTTAGAAATATATGTAATGACAGTGAGGCCCATTTAGAAGGCGTCCCCAAAACGATGCCCCCTTTGGAATCTAAACCGAAGCCTAAAACAAGGCGGAGGTTTTAAGACATGCCATCCTGAATTATAATGTCACATTTCTCACATGGGTGAAGCCGTGAAACACGGCGCCATCACTTTTTTGAATATGATGTCGCAATTTGCTACCCCATACTACTGCATTATGTTCGTACACCATACCGTAGCTTTCATTCCGCTAGTTATCATGCCTTGTATAATCAAGGAGTCTCTAAAAATGAAAACCGAAGCCCTAAAACAAGGCGGTGGTAAAAAAATACCCCCTCTGGAATAGAGTTTAAAAATTACACAAGGATGAGGCCCTGAATCAGGGCGCCACATTTATACTCATCACAACCGATGAGATTCAGCAGAGAAATATTTGATTTTTCTTTTGTCTGCCAAGCCTATATACAGTCATAGCCCCTAGTCTCTATAACTTACTATATCTGATTATTTAGGGCTATAATCGGCTTAACTTACTACTTGTATTTATTTATACTACGGCTTTTATATCAGGAACTGTCACTAATGATGACCTGATTCTTGCAGTTATAACCACATATCTAAATCAAGTATCTGGTTACATCTTGGAACAGTCGTTCTGTACAACACATGTTGATTTTTCTATTGTATGCTTAATAAGTAGGTAATTATCCTGTGATGATAAACAAAATGTAGTCTATTTGTATATTGGCAATATATAAAACTCGGTATCTTTATCTATTAAGAGCGTGGAATGTAAATAATTTGCATATACTACAATTTCTTAATTTAGTCGACTGCGGAAAGTTATGCAGTTAAATTTGCGTGAAAGTCTCCTGCAATTAGTTGACATAATCGGCGATAATTCCACGTATATTTCGTACCTTTGCAAAAGGAAAAGTAGAAGTGAACTTCGTGGCAAATTTAAAGTTTTGCTGGTTCTTATGAAATGAGGGAAAATTGATGCTAAAATATTGATTTTCACAAGAATAAAACAAATTCGACCGCTATTCTACCGTTTAAAGCGTAAATTCCTCATTTCGAATATTATAGGCATGGTGCATCGGGAAATAACAATCCCCAATATATTTATTAACACCCTAAATATCCCAATATATGTTTTCCCCCACAATTGATACCCTTCTTCGAACAAGCGATTATAGTAGCAATTGCCATGAGAAAAGAATTAATGATATTTCTTCTGGCTATTACTCCTCATACCTATTTTCTAATAAATATTCAACAATTTCTTTATCTGCCGGTAGCCACATAACTTCATCAAGGGAGCTTAGTACTAGCCACCGTGCAGATTTATGTTCACGAAGCTCCAATTCACCGACTAAAATTGTACACAGATAACAGTGCATAGTAAGGTGAAAAGATGGATAGTCAAAATCAGTAGTACATATAAATCCATCAATACTAATGTCAACACCTAACTCTTCTTGAATTTCCCGTCTGAGTGCATTTTCATGGCTTTCGCCTTTCTCTATTTTACCACCAGGAAATTCCCACAAACCTTCAAACTCGCCATAACCACGTTGGGTTGCAAAGTATTTTTCATTATCATAGATTATAGCTGCTACAACTTCTATCTGTTTCATAGCTTATATTGCTTTAACATATTGTGCCATTGCTGGTTGTTGAAGTTTCCATGTGATATTCATAGGGAAGTCGTCATGAGAAGACATATACTCTACTAGACCAAAACAATGGAAAGGACAAGTATTACCATAACCATCCTTTTTCTCTTCACGAACAAAGAGGATTATTTTGTTTTGTGTATCAGCTTGCTTAGTATATCGCTGTCCTCCATTATTTTGATGAGAGTCTGTGTTTTGTGACTGCCAATGGAAATAGTGTTCATTAATGAGATAATCATTATACTGTGTTGAAGGAGAAAAATCCTTATCTGATTTATTAAGCGTTACAAAAAGTAATGTAGCATTGCATTCGGACAAATTAAAGACTCCCGTTACAGAACCTTGCATCTTGCGCGCTTCCGTTTGCCTACCGACAAGCGTAAAAATTTCCTCACGGGTATAGCAACCGTATAATTCAAGTCCAGGCAAAACATCCTCTCCTAAAGGCATCGTTTTTAGTTGAAGATGCGCAAGCAAATAAGAAATAATTTCCGAAATCTCTTGCTTAAAATAGCTGTACATTTCCTTATGGATCAATTCAAGCGCTTCATAAATACTGGCAAAACCTGTTTTATCCAAACGATCCTGAAAAAGAGCGTAATATAGCATCAAAGCATACTTATAATTTTTAGTATCAAGATATTGCTTACTTCCATCGATAAAGAGTTCTATAAAATGAAGGAATGATACAGTATTGTGGTGCAATAAGTTAGCCATCCCTTTCTCCAACCGTTTGGTTATAACATCGTCTTTGTACGCGATACGACCTGCAGCGCGCTTAAGCGATGTCCAGCAATTGTTACTATGATAAAGAGTACGAATATCTTGTCCATTATTCTCTAAAAACTGAGAAATGGTAGGTATATTAAGGTAACTATTGATTTCTCTGATAATGCGATTCTTGTTATAAATAGCACTCTGGATATTATCAAGAATATATTGTCTTGCTTTCTTCTCCATCACGATACTGCAGCCTGATGGCAACAAAGTGAATCCATCTTTGATTTGCTTAACAATATTCTTTTCAGGATTGAGCATCAAAGCACGGAAACGACTAGCAAAGTCATACTTACGATTAGATTGTGCTACGAAGTCAAGTACAGTGAGTTCCGTCTTACCTACAGAAAGGCGCAAACCACGTCCTAACTGTTGAAGAAAGATCGTTAAACTCTCTGTGGGACGTAGAAAAAGTACAGTATCCACTTCAGGAATATCTACACCTTCGTTGAAAATATCTACTACGCAGAGATAATGAATAGCTCCCTCACGCAGTTCTTTAGCAAGTTGCTTGCGTTTATCAGATGGTGTATCCGATGTTAAACTCTGAGCATTAAATCCATACAGACTCAACTGTTCTGCCATAAAATCGGCATGACGTTTGTTCACACAGAAACAGAGTGCACGGCACATATATTCATTAGCGAGGTATTTATGCAACGCTTCAACAATATACCCAGCTCGTTCTTTGCTGCAAAGTTTATCCGCAAGACGCTCGATATTGTATTTTTGCCCATTCCAAAGAGCATCATCACTAAGATCAGTAGAATCTGTTACGCAAAGATATTGAAATGGTGTGAGCAATCCTGCTTGTAAAGCTTGTGGCAAGCGAATTTCTGCACTAATTCGTCCACCAAAATCTGGTCGAAGATCACGTCCATCCATACGCTCAGGTGTAGCAGTAAGTCCAATAAGGAGTTGCGGTACGAAGTGAGCAAACAATTTTCGGTAGCTTTCTGCCTGACTGTGGTGAGCTTCGTCAATCACGATATAATCATAAAAATCAGTACCTAGTTTCTCAAAAAAATCTTCAAAACGGGAGTTTAACATAGAGATGGAAACAAACAAATTTTCGTATTCGCTTTCATCTTGTGGGCGGCAATTGCCTACCCACAAAGTACCGAAATTTGCATCACCAAGCACACTACGATAAGTATTCAACGATTGGCGAAGAATTTCCTCCCGATGAGCCGTAAATAAAATGCGGCTTCTAGAGTGTATGCGACGAAATTCCTGATAGTCAAAAGCTGAAATCACTGTCTTTCCTGTACCAGTAGCCGCAACAACTAAATTTTTGAAATTCTTAAGCTCTTCACGTTCTACACGTAACTTGTCAAGAATTTGTTTTTGATGAGGAAGAAGAGTAAAATGTCGATATATCACTTCATTCGAAGTATCTCTAAAGATATTACGATGTATTTCTTTATTAAACTTTTCTATACCTCCAAGCCGGAAATCCTCAAAATTAGAACTATTCCAGTACATCTCAAATGTAGCAAGAGCAGTTTTTATTATATGTGGATTTTCAACACTTGTAACGCGTATATTCCATTCAAGACCTTCAGTTTGAGCAGATTTTGAAAGATTTGACGAACCGATATAAGCAGTATTCATACCGGAGTTGCGCACAAAAATATATGATTTGGCATGTAGACGTTCAATATCTGTATTATAAGAAATACGTATTTCAGTATTCGGCAACGCAGCAAGCTGCTCTATTGCTTTAGCCTGTGTAGCTCCGCAATAAGTAGTTGTTATGATCCGCAAACGATTCCCTTCTTTTTGGCAGAATTTGAGCAAATCATTGAGCAATATACGGACACCTGATACTTTCAAGAAAGATACAATGAAATTTATCTCATTAGCACTTGCTATTTCACGGCGTATTTCTTCTCCTAGAGAAAGCAAGCTACTACCGCCCGTAAACAGATTACTTACGCGAAAGCCAGAGATGGGACGAATAGTTTGTATGCGACTTTCTGCTTGTAATAGTGCTTGTTGTCTGCTCATTACCTCCGTTAACAATTTTGAAGGTTCAGCTATCTGAATTTCATCAATAACCCCAGCTTCTTTCAAGATATTATTTATAAGATTTACGCGATCTTCTTGATTTTCGATCTCCTCAAGTTTCTGGCGAATCACCTTCCCCAAATAATTGGCTAGTATTTGTGGAGACTCTGCCTCATCTATATTTTGTAACATACAAACCATACCTTGCTCTTCAATTTCATGAATATGCTGCTTTGTTATCTGGTTGATAACATGTTCGTATATACCCTTCTTTAGCATATAAAAGATTTATTTAAATTGTTTTTCCTGCACTACCGAGACTTCCATAAAGTTCATCTCACCTTCAAAGACAAAAGTAAATATAAAAAGACAGAAAAGCTAATACAATTACTTTTTTCTGAACGCCAATAATACCCTGTTTTAAATAGATGAGTACATCCTTAAACA
>OHHN01000682.1_pt1 | contig 19970 bp, 16 predicted proteins | sample 1568131 | NCBI WGS metagenome assembly OHHN01 (sample SAMEA3879575, study PRJEB24766) | human gut metagenome | biome: human-associated habitat; feature: feces | place: USA | collected 1985/1987 | reverse complement strand
TTTTTAAAAACTTAATTGTATATATTATGAAACGATTCTTTGTGTTTTTTACTGTTCCTCTAATGCTTCTATTAGGAATGGTATCTTGTTCAAACGAAGACCTGCCGGACAGTCAGTCACAACCCGAACCGGCCGAGAACGGTTATTGTCTGCTTTTTTACGCCTCGGGAGGTGACCCGGAACACGATCTTAGCGAGATGAACTCCATCACCCAAGCCGCACAAGCGACCGCAGGCCGCCAGGATATAGCCATTACCGCTTTGTTCAAAGCCTCCGGTAAGAGTGAAGGCGAGGCGCACAACGGCGTGCGTCGTTACATCGGTGAAGATGGCCAACTGATTCAAGACACCGACTTCGCCCCCAGTGACGATTTCAGTATCATCGATCCGGCAAGACTCACCGACTTTATTCGCTGGTCGGCCCAGCAATACCCCGATCGTAAGTATTTGTTGGTCTTTGCGGGGCACGGCCTTGAATTTATCCCTTATTTAGACATACCAGCCGTGAAAACCCGCTCCACACTTAGTGATGGAGACGACATGATGTCTTCCTATCACTTGGCACAGGGGATCCGCGACGCAGGTATCCCACTTGAGGCCATGATCGCCCACTCCTGTCTACAAGGTAGCATCGAGATGCTGGCCGAATGGGAGGGACTGGCGGATTACCTACTCGGCTCACCCTTCTCGATCCCCGACTTTGCCTACGATTACGCTTCCCTGCTGGAGGATCTGTCCGAAGGTCGTACAGTGGAAGACGCACTGATCCGAACAGCTCACCGCACCATGAATCTCTGGCAGGAGTTTCACGACAACCAATCGAATGGCACAGTTGTCGAGGTAAGTCACTTAAAAGAGCTTACTCCCCTATGGGATGTATTACAAGAGACCATTACCCTCATGCGATCTACCTTGCAGGAAAAGAATACCCATTCCACCGACTTGCCGGCCGTGTGGGGCGAGACCTACAAGAAGGGCTATCAAAAAGCCTTCAAGGCTATGTATCAACATAATGAAGATAACTTTTTCGATAATTTCCGGGCTGATTACGCCATCGACCTGCCTGACTTTCTGCGCAATGCCTGCCTTTATAGCGGCAACGTACAGCTCGTTCCTTATCTGAACCGTTTGCACGAGGTGCTGGAGGATGTCCTCGTCTGTCATTTGCAAAGCGATGGACTGCATAATCATATATATAATGTATGCGCAGGCTACTTGATGAACCCGAAGGAATTGGCTACCTATCGCACCTGCCGCTTCGATCAACTGACCGGATGGAGCAAGCTGCATGAAGACTTGCTTGGTACCAAACAAGAATAAACAAATATGACTACAGCAAAAAGCAAACTAAAGAGTTCATCTGAAACTGCTGGGAATCAATAATTCTTAGTAATATATGTGATTCTCGTGGAGAACAAGAAAGATTTCCGTGGAGAGCAACCGCTACGGAAATCTCTTTCCAACAAAAGAATCCGGCTACTTTCGCATCATGTTTAATTAAAAAAATAAAACATTGATGAAAAAAGTATTTTTATTCGTTTGCGCTGTCTTTACATTGTCTAGTTGTGCGATCGTAAACGCTCCGGTGAACGGGGCTATCTACCAAAAAACACAATCCGCGGTTTCGGCTACCGCAAATACCTTAGGCTCTAAAAAAGGAGAGGCTACCGCTACCAGCATCTTAGGTCTCGTTGCCTATGGAGATGCCAGTATACAGAAAGCCGCAAAAGAAGCGGGTATCACGAAGATCAGCCATGTAGACCAAAAGTCCAAGAGCGTCTTGGGACTCTTCTCTAAGTACACGGTAATCGTTTATGGCGATTAATCTACTTTTCATGTGCATATAAATAACAAACGTTATGAGAAAATTATTACTGAACCTTTTTGCTTTGTCCGTAATGGGGTTATGCGCACAGACACCGGCATTGAAACCAGCACGAACAGCCGCTACCGCCTCAAAGCCGGTAACGATATCGACCAGCCGGGTAATCGATGGTAGTCAATCGTCCCTCCGGTCTGCCTCCGACACGAAAAAGCAGCAAAAACATCCAATCCTTTTGCGAGGTGCGGACGTAGTAGAGATAAACCAAGAAAAGGGGCAAGCCATCGTCTTGGAGAAAAAACGCCCGTCAAACTTACGCTCATTAGCGACAGATACGGGATTTGTCCGAAATGAGGTGACACGTTTCCTAGCCTCTTCCTCCGGTATGTTTTACCTGACGAATCCGGAAAATATCCGGATCAACAAAGTTGAGGTAGACAAACGAGGTACGCTGACCGGAAGAGGTGAACAGATCTTCAAGGGATATCCGGTTTACGGAGCGGACTTCACGTTCAATATATCTTCCGAGACCGAGCGTTTCTCTGGACGGACGGTCGAGGAGAGCAAGATCGTAGCCTCCGCCGCTACGCTGGATAGCGACCTAGCGATCCAAACCCTCCGGAAGGATTTGCAGGAGAAAACCAAGGTAAGAACCCTCACGAAAGCAGAGTTGAAACTGGTAGGAGGTACACAAGCGAAAGTAGATACGCTTTACTATCCGACCGCCGATGGCCTATATCGCCTTTCTTTCCGGATCAGTTACCGCCCCAATCTCGTAGAGGAATGGATCTATTTCATCAACGCCACGGATGGCACGATCATTTCCCGGTATAATAACACGAAGGGTGGCTGGGAAAAAAAGACGTTCACGGGAGAGGATCTGAACGGCGTTCGCCAGTCAATCCATACAGCATACAATACGGATGAAAACATCTATTATCTGCAAAATAAGGCAGAAGAGATGTATGATCCGGAAAATGAGACCGGAACTATCTTGATTCTCGACGCTAACTTCACGAACGCGACTAATCTAGAGACAGAGCCATGTACATCCAAACAAAATGAATGGAGTCCGCTGCACGTCTCTACCATGTGGGGGATCACCCAAACCTATCATTATTTTAAAAACACGTTCGGCCGTAACTCCTTGGATGGTGAAGGTGGGAATATCATCGGTATCATCAATATGAATGACAGTGAAACAGGAGGCCCCATGGACAATGCCTATTGGAACGGTGCTTACATGGCATTCGGGAATGGAAATAAATTAAAGCCATTAGCGGGAGCCTTGGATGTCATCGGGCATGAATTGGGGCATGGTGTGATAGACAAAACGGCCGGCCTAGTATATAGAGATCAATCCGGAGCCATGAATGAATCATTCGCCGATATTTTCGGGGCGATGATTGATCGGGAGGATTGGCAGATAGGGGAAGATATAACTAAGCCGGAAGTTTTTCCTTCCGGAGCCCTAAGAGATCTGTCGAACCCCCACAACGGAGGTACCTCCAGCAAAGAAGCCGGTTGGCAACCGGCCCATACGTCCGAGCTGTACACAGGTGAGAAGGATGATGGCGGCGTGCATACCAACAGCGGTATCTTGAATTTCGCCTATTACAAATACGCCACGGCGACCTCCAAGGAAGAGGCCGAACAGGTTTATTACCATGCCTTGACCCATTATCTGACAGCCACGTCTCGCTTCACCGACTTGCGTTTGGCGATCATCCGCTCTGCCCGCAAGTTGTATGGAGAGAAGAATGCGGCTTGCGCAGCCAAGGCTTTCGATGAGGTGGGTATTTGGGAGGACGAAGCGTCGCTTCCCGAGATGTCCTTGGATCCGAATCCGGGCGACGAATGCTTGGCCGCAAACATAAAAGATCCGGAAAGCGGACGCATACGTTTGATGAGCTACAACACCGTAACCGAAGAATACACGTTGATTTCCGAGATGCCAGCGTTGACAACCCCGAGCGTGACCGACAACGGAAAGACGTTGCTCTATGTGGGCGAAGATTATAAGATCTACCGATGCGACTTGGAAAAGGGAACCTGCGAGGTCTATTCGGAGGAGACCCCTTTCGCCAATGTCGCCATATCCAAGGATGGTAAGCGCGTGGCGGCTGTCGCCTACTCGGACGACGATCCTAACATCTACGTGCGCAACCTGGACGACAAGGAATGGATCGCATTCAGATTGTACACTCCGGCGACAGAGGGTACTACCTACGACGTAAAGTACGCGGATCACATCGAGTTCGATCTGAGCGGAGAGACCTTGCTATATGACGCTTACAACGAGACCGATCAATTCGGTTTTTGGAATATTGGTGCCTTGAATGTATGGGATGCCGAAGAGGAAGACTGGGGCGGAGAGGTCAAGATCTTATTTACTTACAATAATGGACTCAGCGTAGGTAATCCTACTTTCTTCAAGAACTCTCCGGACAAGTTAATTTTTGAGACGATCGATCAAGAAGGTGAGGGTGAGTTAGTCTTATTCTCTACCAAGAGAGGAATACTGTCATCCAAACAAATGCCTTTCTCCCAACCAGCTTATCCGACCTTCGGGATCAAGGATGAATATATCGCTTTGATGAGCTATGATGAGGAAGAGAACGAAGCGACCGTATTCCACATAGCACTGTCGGAGGATAAGAATTCTTTCATTCTTCCGAAGGATGAGGAGGATATAGTATTTCCTTTAGGGGCAGAGACGGATGCCAGATATCCGGTGTATTACGGAACCGGAGAACGGGATTTGGGCAAAAAGCCGGAAGTTTCCTTCCAAGCCATGAACCGTAAGGGTGAAGCGCCTCTGACCATAACGTTTGAAGATTTATCTCAATACGATCCTACCTCATGGACATGGACGTTCGAGGGAGGAACACCCGCTACCTCCGATGAGGAGAATCCGACAGTCGTTTACGAGACACCGGGAAGCTACGATGTCACCTTGACCGTAAGCAACGCCTATGGCACTTCGACCGTGACGAAGAAGGATTACATTGTCGTTGGCGATGATCCGACCTCTGTCGAGGAAGTGGCGATCAAGCAAGTATCCGTTCATCCAAACCCGGCGACAACGTATGTGATCGCCGAGGGCGTGGAGCAAGGTCCGGTCTTGGTATATAGCGCAACAGGCAAATCGTATGCGAACTTATCGGTTACTTGGCTGGATGAGCAAAGCGTACGGGTAGACGTATCGTCCTTGCCGGAGGGATTATATATCTTGAAATTCAAGAATGGAAGCGCTAAGTTCATGAAACAGATGAATTATTAATATATAGGTATTTAAAAACACTAACTACCAAATATTCTACAATCAACGACGGGGGGGGCTATAGTCTCCCCCGCTAAGTTTTCAACGATCATCAACATTAACAAATGAAATAATCAACAAATGAAATGAAAAAAACAAGTTTACTTTACGCGGCAGCGTGTTTATTGTCTGGTATGACATTATTTCTATCCAGTTGTAGCGACGATGATCCCATAGATTCGACTACAGATACTATGCCTTGGGAAAATGGTTGGGAACTGCAACTCTTCCTGCCGGCACGGATATCTATGGTATCAATGAAGAAGCCTATGAGAAACAAATCGAAAACATCGAAAAATTACTTAATTCCACAAGCGACCCTGTCATAAACAAACTGCGGCAAGATGGGACAAACAACGAACTTACAGAGCGAAACAGTCTTGATGCTTTAAAGGAGCATCTGCTATTAGTTCAAAATATCCATTCGGATATGGATTTATTAAAAGGCATCGGAAATATAATCAAACTGGGATATGCACCTTTCCTTTCTGTTACAGTGGTTCCTGTCAATGGTCTTTTTGTTCCTCGTCTGAATGCCGGATATATTTTTTATTCGACCTCCTATGACTATCAACAAGGGGCTAATCCCCAATATAAAGAATGGATCGCTTACTGCTTTGAAATGTTAGGATATAGCAACAATGATGCTTATCGGAAGGCTGAAAATGCCATCTATATAGAACGTTTAATCGCAAACTGTACCAATCCGGCTTCTTACACTTTAAAATATTGGGGTGATGCCGATAACTACAGCCGTTTAAGAAACTTGTCACAAGTGCGAACAAAGGCTGCCGCTTTTGACTGGGAAATCTTTATTGAAAGCATGGGTTTAGATCCCCAACTCACAATGATTTATGATGTAGCTGAACCCATCCTAAATATTATATCGGAAACGAATCCAGAGATATTAAAAGATTATATGGAAAACTGCATCATACAGAATAATCGGGATTATCTACCCCGGGAATTCCGTGAAAAAGAAGCAGCATTGTTCAATAAGGAAATTCAGCCTGTAAATAAATTATTAAAAACAGCTGCCACCCAATATATGACCTACCATCTAAGCAGGTTATATGTAGAAAAATATTTTGATCCATCCTATAAACAACGGGGTACGGAAATGGCGAATGAAATGAGAAGTGTATTCAAACGCCGTATAGAAAATCTGGACTGGATGAGTGAAACGACTAAAAGTAAGGCCATAGCTAAACTGGAAGCCATGAAGTTTAATATTGGCTATCCGGATGCATGGAATGAATTGGGTAGCCCTCGTTTAAGCGGAAACTGCCTTTGCGCGGATATCATGCAGTGCAGAGAACAAAATTATAAGCTCAGTATAAGCATCTCCGGAAAATCCTTTGGAGAGGATTCTTGGGTTTTTCTGATTCTTCAATATCCGTTATATATCGTAAATGCGTTTTATTATCCTCCTCTCAACTCTTTGGTTATCCCTGCTGGAATCATGCTCCCTCCTATCTATGATCTATCAGTCTCTGATGCTTTCAATTATGCAACGATTGGAGCTGCTACGATCGGACATGAGATGACGCACGGTTTTGATAACAATGGCTCACGATTCAATCAGGATGGTGTTGTTGAAGACTGGTGAACGCTTGCTGACAAATTAGAATTTAAAAAGAGACAGGACGCTTTTGTCGAATGTTTTAATTCTATGGAAGCATGGCCGGGATTACAGGCTGATGGCGAAAAGACGCTTGGTGAAAATATCGCAGACTTAGGTGGCTTGGAAATAGCCTACCAGACTTTTATGGAGAAAAAAGCAAAAGAGGGTTTTAAAGGATCCGAACTGGAAGACCAGGAAAAGAAATTCTACTTGTCATTCGCCCAAGCGTGGAAAGCTATTTATACACAGGATCATGCGATTGATGCTACCCAAGCAGACACGCATTCTTTACCTGAGCTTCGTGTAAATGGTATTGTCATCCATACGGATGCTTGGTATAATGCTTTTGATGTAAAGTGGGGTGATAAATTATTCATACAGGAAGATATGCGTATACATATTTGGTAAGAAAAAAAGAAATCTTATAGTCAGATGAGATCATGGGATAACCATCATTACATAAATCACTGATTTAAACCATGTTAATCAATAGTCCGACTCACTTGAGAAAGGCTTGTCAAGTGAATAACTAACCACTTCCAGACTCGTAAGCTTACGGCTACCCCCAGCCGTAAGTTATTCACTTGACAAGCCGTAAGTTATTCACCCGACAAGGCATAAATTATACATGAACCGTCTCTCCTCCGGACCCCCTTTTACCGAGGAGGATTGACACTCCGCTTCAGCAGCCTAAACCCGATCCGGCAATACAGACACTTTCGCTTCTCACAATATTCCCGTTTCAGCTGGATGAGCGATTGCGTATCACCGGCGTTACGGACATGGATACCGGATCGAGCGAAAGCGGTTACGATATGGTTTCGTTCCGGTGGGATACTTTCCAACAAACGAGTCGCACGGGTACAATATTCCGGTAATTTATTCCGTCCCCCATAGGCGAAAAGCAGAGGGACAACCGTGTTTATCAACAATATATCAAGCGCATTCTCCCCGATCTCCTTCTCTTTCTCCGGAGAGGCATAACGGAAATGATAATGATTCTTCCAATAATCCGAGGGTTGGATACGGAAATAATCCTTGATCTCTTTAGGAGAAGAAGCGGACAGGATCATCGAGAACAACGTATCGTACCGATGCCAGATAGCGGCCAGTTGCGCCAACTTCACATGCGGGAAGTTGGTCGGACGGACGCGAAGGCTTTTGAACAAGGATTCATCCAAAGGCTTGAGATCGAACTTATGGCGGAGAAACTCATATTCCCGCCTCAGCAGACGATAGTAATGGCAGGAGCCCTCTTCCGAGAGCATACCCGCTTGTCCGAAAAGCATCGCCTCTACTTGTGACTCGCTAGCCCTTTGCTTTTGGATATATCGCAGGGGGAGGCTTTTCGCCAACCACTCGAAAGCGTCGCTATTCACGCCAAAGCCGAAACTACGGGTTAATAGGATATAGAACACCTCGTTCCAATCCTCTTGGTACTGATCCAGCAGACGGTATATATCCTCTGTCTTTCGTTCCAGCCGCTCACTGAGCAAGGTATCCATCCATGAGGCCAGATGCACGGAGTCCACATCTTGAATCCGCTCAAGACAGGGGACGGGCACCTCTCTTACCAATAACCAATCGATATTTTTCCGGACAGGTTCCGGAACGGGTAATATCAATTGAGGAATAGGCTCACCGTTCATCCGGCAGATAGATGCGTCATTCACACCCGTTACATGCAAGATAACGGAGTCATATGCCTTATCCGAATCGTGATGATGCAGCAACCAATCGGAAGCTTTTTCGTGGATCTCCACGCTTCCGGCCCATACCGTGCCGTCAATCTTTATCTTGGCGTTGAAGAAGTCGGGACCGGCGTCGGTGTTTTGTATTCCGGGATCGATAACAGCGATAGGAAGCCCCTCGGTGGTAGTCAATGGAGTACTCGCATAGAGTTTGTATTTCCAAACATAGTGTAATAAACGTTCCATATTCTTTCAGAGTTAAGATTTTGGATTCAAATGTAATTCATTTTCTGTATATTTGCGACATTAATTGAATTAAAGTATGAAAATTGCACTTATAGGTTACGGGAAAATGGGCAAAACGATCGAGCAGATCGCCATCCAAAGAGGACATCAAATTGTTTCCATCATAGATATCAATAACGCTGAGGATATATATTCAGAAGCGTTCAAGAGCGCCGACGCGGCGATTGAGTTTACTACCCCGGCTACCGCTTTCAATAACTATATGAAATGTTTCGAGGTAGGCGTGCCGGTCGTATCGGGTACTACCGGATGGCTGGACCGTATCGGCGAGATCAAGGAGAAATGCGAGAAAGAGGGCAAAACCTTCTTCTACGCCTCCAACTTCAGCATCGGCGTAAATATCTTCTTCGCCATGAACAAGTATCTGGCGAAAATCATGAACAACTTCCCCTCCTACGACGTTAAAATGACGGAAGTCCACCATATCCACAAGCTGGACGCACCCAGTGGAACGGCTATCACGTTGGCCGAAGGTATCTTGGAAAACATCGATCGTAAAGACCGCTGGACCTTAGAGAACGCCGAGAGCGCGACCGACCTGCCGATCCACGCCATCCGTGAGGGTGAGGTTCCGGGTATCCACGAGATCACGTATGAGTCGGACGTAGATACGATCAGTATCAAGCATGATGCCAAGAGCCGTGCCGGATTTGCGCTAGGCGCCGTAATAGCGGCAGAGTTTACCGCCGGAAAGAAAGGTTTCCTAGGCATGAATGACTTATTCAAATTCTAAACGTATTAGCTAAAAGATGAAGAAGTTCACGAAAAAACAATGGATCAAGTTTAGTATAGCGGCCGTATTATACACGTTGTTCGCTATCTGGATGCAAAACTTATGGTTACTGCTGGGATTAATCGTCCTAGTCGATATATTCTTGACGCACTACATCCCTTGGGGAGCTTGGAAACGGTCTAAGAACCCGGCGGTACGCAACGTATTGGAATGGGTGGACGATATCGTATTCGCACTGGTAGCCGTTTATTTCATCAATTTGTTCGTCTTCCAGAACTATCAGATACCGAGTTCTTCCCTAGAGAAATCCTTGCTGGTAGGAGATTACCTGTTCGTCAGCAAATTAAGTTACGGCCCTCGCGTACCGAACACGCCGATCTCCTTCCCGTTGGTACAAAATACGTTGCCTATCTTAAACTGTAAATCGTATCTGGATTGGCCGGAATGGGGCTACAAACGGGTGAAAGGTTTGGGGCACGTGAAACGTAATGATATCGTAGTGTTCAACTTCCCCGCAGGCGACACGATCGCCGTGAAAGTGCAAAACCCGGATTACTACTCCTTGGTCGAGGAGTACGGACGGGAACGTATCTTATTGGATAAGGCCACGTTCGGCGAGGTTATGTACCGCCCGGTCGACAAACGGGAGAATTACGTGAAGCGTTGTATCGGTATGCCGGGTGATACGCTCCAACTCATAGACAACCAAGTGTACATAGACGGTAAACCCGCCGAGAACCCGAAAGATATGCAGTTCAACTACTTCATCGAAACAGACGGTTCCCCGATCACAGAGGAGCAATTCCGCCTAATGGACGTAAGCAAGGATGACCGTATGCTGGCCTCCAGCGGCGGTTATTACCAGAACCTATTGTCATACCTAGGCTTTACGCCTAACGCGAACGGACAGTACAACCCGGTATATCGCCTGCCACTCACGAAAAAGGCCTTGGCGATAGCGGAGAAGTTACCTACCGTGAAGAAGGTTATCATCGAGCCGGAGACGTTGGGCGGCCCTACCTATCCGGTCGGATACAATACTGGCTGGACCCGTGATAACTTCGGGCCGCTTTGGATCCCGAAGAAAGGGGCTACCATCCCGTTGGACGAACGTAATCTGGCGTTGTACAGCCGTTGTATCAAGAATTACGAGAACAACACCTTGGAAGTGAAGGACGGCAAGGTCTACATCAACGGCAAGCCCGAGACTTCCTATACGTTTAAATACGATTATTACTGGATGATGGGCGATAACCGCCATAATAGCGCGGATAGCCGCTCATGGGGTTTCGTACCCGAGGATCACATTGTCGGCAAGCCGATCTTGGTTTGGCTATCCTTGGACAAGGATCGCAGTCTGTTCGACGGTGGTATCCGTTGGAACCGCCTGTTCCGTTGGGTGCATCCGGATTAAGAGGTGAAAACTTCGTATTATGACAATCCAACGATTCCTGATAGTTCTCATGAAATGGCTGGCAGCTTTCGCACTAGCCGCGGGGATCGTCATGCTCATACGCCTTTTCTGCATAGAGTCCTATCGCATCTCCACGGACTCTATGGAAGAGGCTTTGCATAAAGGGGATTATATCCTAGTCAATAAAATACCGGGGAAGAATAAGCCCGTCCGGGGCAAGGTCGTGCTTTTTACCAGCCCGCTCTCTCGAGATTCAGCGGATGCTCCCTTATTCATCAGCCGATGCATCGGAATGCCGGGCGATACGATCCGGGTCAGCATGGACGGATATACGATAAACGGGCATAAAATCCCCCGCTCTCCTCGCTCCCTCTGTTCCTATTTCATAACACTGAGCGCCAAGGAGACGTTCTTGGAGACGTTAGAGAAGTTGGACATCCCACTTAGGGATTTCAGGCAGGAAAGTTTCGGCTGTATGCTCAGCCTCACGGCTTTCGAGGAATATCAATTGAGGGAGGAATTGCCCGACGCCATAAACCGTCATTTTATCGGGGAACAAATGCAAGAATACATGTTGATCGTCCCCCGGAAAGACCGGGCTTACCCGCTGGACGCCGCCTCGCTCACCGCCTGCAAGGAGATCATCATGCGGGAGACGGATGGTAAAGCTTCCTTCCGTGACGGAAAGTTATATCTGGACGGGCGGGAGACTAATTTCTTCTTTTTCCAACAAGACTACTATTGGGTACTGTCCGATAATACCAACGAGGCGGTAGATTCCCGCCATCTCGGTTTCATACCGGCCGACCATATCGTCGGCAACGCTTGGCTCTGCTGGTACAGCCCCGACAAACAACGAATCTTTAAACCCGTTCATTAACATGCGACCTGTATATATAGCGACCGCCTATCTAGGCCCCATACAACAATATTGTAAGATGCTCCAATACCCGGAGGTCCGTATCGAGACCGCCGAGAATTACGTGAAGCAAACCTATCGTAACCGCTGTTCCATCGCCGCCGCGAACGGCCCACTCTCCCTATCCATCCCCATCGTCAAGCCGGATACCTTGAAATGCCAGACCAAGGACATCCGTATCTCCGACCACGGAAACTGGCGGCACCTACACTGGAACGCTTTGGTATCGGCCTACAATATGAGTCCGTTTTTCGAGTATTATGCCGATGACTTCGCTCCTTTCTACGAAAAGAAATACGAGTTCCTCCTCGACTTCAACGAGGAATTGCGCCGTCTGGTCTGTGACCTGTTGGATATGCAACCCGCAGTCGTCTACACCGAGCATTATGAACCGGAGGTAGCCAACGATTTCCGGGAAACGATCCGCCCGAAACACGAAGGGGAAGATCCCGCCTTCCGCCCGGAACCTTATTATCAAGTATTCCGGGAGAAATTCGGATTCCTCCCCAATCTGAGTATAGCGGATTTGCTGTTCAATATGGGCCCCGAAGGACTCGTTACGTTACGGGCATCAATTACCGGATCTCTTTAATCGATTGTATCAAGGCTTCCATATCTTTCGGGAAGATATCTCCGATATTACCGATACGGAACGTATCCGCATCCGAGATCTTACCCGGATAGATCACGAAGCCTTTCTCCTTTAGCCGCACGTAGAACGAGGCGAAATCGAAATCCGCAGAGGGATATAAGAACGAAGTGATAATAGGTCCTTGCGCGTTATCGGACAGTAACGTCTTAAAGCCCAATCCACGCATACCTTCCACCAATATCTGGTGATTCTCTTGATATCTCTTATAACGAGCCGTGATACCGCCTTCCTCGTTCAATTCCTTCATGGCTTGGTAGAAAGCGTGAACCACGTGCGTCGGAGACGTGAAACGCCATTTGCCTCCCCCTTTCTCCATCGCTTCCCACTGGGCATAGATATCTAAGGAAAGCGAGCGGGCATTCCCCTTCGTCGCCATCAATTTATCTTTTTGGGCGAGGATAAAGCCGAAGCCGGGAACTCCTTGAATACATTTGTTCGCGCTACTGACCAAGAAGTCGATACCTAAACCTTTCACGTCGATAGGGACACCGCCAAAGCTGCTCATCGCATCCACGATAAAGGTAATCCCCCGGCCCTTGATCACCTCGGCTACCTCCTCAATCGGATTCAACAAACCGGTCGTGGTCTCGCTATGTACCATTGAGAGATGCGTGATACCGGGATGTTCCTCCAAGGCACGTCGGGCTACCTCGCCGGTTACCAGTTCCGTCTCATGCAAAGAGACCAGTACGTAATTGATATGATAATAATCGGCGATCTGCGCCATACGTTTGCCATAAGCACCGTTAGCGAGGATCAACAATTTATCCTCCGGACGGACAGCAGCCCCGATCGTAGCCTCCACACAATACGTTCCGCTACCTTGCAGCAGGACACTGGTGTACTCATCCCCGTCCAGTCCCGCTATCGCCAGCAAGCCTTTACGGATCGGGGTAACGATACCCTCGTTATAATCCTTATCCCACGTACACCAATCTTGAAGCATGGCCTCACGCACCGTCTGCGACGTACTCAACGGGCCCGGTGTCAATAATAAATAGTTTCTCATATGATTGTTTTATTCTATTCGGTTATCAAGCTTAATTCCTGTTGTTAATCTTCTCGATGCAAGCGGGCAGCTCGGCGATCGTATCCAAGACGAAATGAGCCCCCGCCGCCAACATACGCTCACGCACCTCTTTCTTCAGAGATTCCCATTCTTCCGCCGGACGGCTGTTATATTCCTCCTCGCTCACGCCCATCTCGTTGCTACCGGTCACGATACCGACGCTCCATACCTTGGCGTTCACGCCCTCCTTAATATCAGCGATCGTATCTCCTACCTTCACCACTTGATCTACGGAAGGAATCGCTAAATCTATCATATTCTTATAGATCATATACGGGGCGGGGCGACCGGTCGGGACCTCGTTTGGTGTCACCAGATTATCTACCCTATATCCTTTGGCCTCGGCTCCGGAACGGACAATCTCCATCATCTTCGCCGTGTACCCGGTCGTAGAGCCGATCTTTATACCTTGCTCGCGAAGCATCGCCATCGTCTCCAAGACTCCCGGTATCGGAGTGGTGAAATCCTTCAAGGAAGCGAACAAATGTTTCTCGAAACTAGCGTACATCTCATCCACGTCCCCCTTGTTCCAGTCCCTCTTATACAGGGCACGGAACTTCTCGTTCACCTCCGGCATGCTCAAGATCGCCTTGATATGATCGATCTTCAAGAGACCCATCGGCTCACGGGCCTGCCGGTAAGTGATATCAATCCCTTTCTCTTCCGAGAATACCTTGAGAAAAGCGTTCAGTGGAGCGAAGCATCCATAATCCACGGCCGTACCGGCCCAATCCATAATGACACCTGAAATCTTCTTCATATTCTGTATGTATCGTATTTAATAATTTTCTTGTTTAAGCGATCGTAAGGACATTGTTTTCGGTAGGTTCAAGAGTTGCTATTTCCTCGCAGCCACATAAAGCGGTCTCCTTGCGATAGCGTTGCCGCAAATATACGAAGGAAGCGACAAAAGTGGCGCAGCAAAAGATCCCTACATATCCGGCAAGTTGGTTATAAAATACCTCCCAGTCCAATCTCGTACCCACGAATTCCTTTAGCACCAATACCAGTATCGTACCCGTGTACCCCAGAAAATCTGTTAAGACAATAAAGAAACCGACGTTTCCCCGTATCTTGAAACAAGCGATGAAGCGATCGAAGAAAATCGTCTGGAAGGTTAAGTAAGCCATATACAGGCAAAGGCTCTGCAAGAAAAGCCATGTCACCGGGCTCAATCCCATCCGCTCCTGCCCGAACGACACGAACACCATGACCATCATGCCCGTAATAATCAAACCGTACAGGACTGAAAGCGCCTTAAAATTATCTTTCACGAGCACCATCAAACCAAAGATCGCCAAGATAGTCAAGGTCACCACGCTATCTATTTGCGTGAACAACCAAGGCGAGTAACCGGACATATCAATGATATTCACCAAGAAGTCCTCCTTGATATCCCGCAATACCACGATCGCTATATTCGCCACGAAAAGCATCGTCAAGAAAGGCATGAAATGCTTAAAAAGCTCCCAACGCTGCCGCCCGTTCAAGGTCTCCCGCTCCGACTTCAAGGCGATATCCTCCTCCGTAGGCTGTGGAAGTCGGTTCAGCGCATATCCCAACAAGGTTAGCAAAGGCAATGCCACCGCCCCGATCAAGGCGGGCATCCAGAACTCGCTGACCTGCCACGTATCCATTACGTACAAGCCGACAGACTTTGCCGTACCGGAACTGATCACCATACTTACGCCCAACAAACTAGCGAGGACATCCGTCATCCTACGTCCTTCTATAAAGCTGAAAATAATCCCCCACATACATCCCAGCGAAAGCCCGTTCAAGAACATCGCCGCTATATTATAAGGAGCCGAGAGCAACCCGAAGAATACCAACGAAAGTTCCGCCATCACCACGGACATCAAGATGAACCGCAAGCGCTCTTCCCGCCGCAACTCCGATATCAACTTAATTCCCATGAACTTCGACACCACGTACCCCAAGATCTGCACGATCGTAACCGCCACCTTATAGTCCATATTGAATACCTCCAGATCCTCGAAAGCGGCAGCCGTATAAGGCTTACGCAACATATATACCAAGGAATAAGAAAGCAAAGCGGCCCCTCCGGCCCATAGGATGAAGAAGAGATCGGAAACCCGCCTCCGGGATGTTTTATTTGTCTGTATCGCAGTGTCCATAATCTTCTGTCGTTTTATTTTCGAAGGCAAAAGTACAGCCGCCATGTTACAGACATATTACTGAACCCATGAATGTATATTATTAATACCCAACTAGTAATCAATAAATTATAAAGAAATATTTATGTAACATTCATGAAACGGAAACGCAACATATGTCCTCTTATTTTGTAAGGTAAATCAAGAATATAAACACATGAACAATCTTCAAGAATTCTACCGAAAGATCGAATATCTACGAAGCAATGGGGTTAAGATGAAAGAGATAGCCGACTGGATCAATATGGCTCCCAGCATATTGTCCTCCCTATATACGACCGTATTGCCGAATTATTTCGAGGGCATCAAGAGTTACCCGCCGGAAGAAGCGCTGGACTCGGCGCTCGCCCTAGTGAATAACGTGTCGAAAAAACGTTTGCTTTCCCATATAGAGGAGATGATCCTTCGCCTAGACCAGATGGAGCTCGCCGAACCGGATAGCCTAAAAGATAATCCTTTCGCCAAGCAATTGATGGAGGAGACACGGCTCTCCGCCTCTAAAATAGAGGCTTTCAAAGGAATCTATACCAGTTACAGCCTTTCTTCCTCCTCGGACTGCCTCAAGATGGAACCCTTCCTACTCTCCCCCTCGGATAATCAAGTCCGTGTAGGGCGGATCAGCGCTTATGGAGAGGCTCAATGGGGATTCGGGATCATGCCCGATCCTCAGAATTTCCATTGCATGCTGAACGAGAACCAAGCGCCCCAATTCACGATGGTAACGATATACCTGCAAATACCATTTTTCAAGAATCCCCGCCAATTACGAGGATTATACATCGGGCAGGATTATAATCGTAACCCGATCGCCCGCCGAATCCTTCTTATCAAGGAATCAGAAAGCACGGAGATCGATGAATTCATGAGCCGGAAAAGCGGACTGATCGATAAAGAAGATTTTACCCCGGAACAACAGGCCTACTATGATTATACTTGCCAAACAGGAGATTTTATCAAGATGTGTACAGTCCCATCCCTGCGGATGGACGAGAGTGATTTAGTCAAAGAAAAGAAGATGCTAACCCTATAAACCAGTAGAGACGGGGCATGCCCCGTCTCCCACCATCCCAATAGAATAGAGACTGATTATTCCTTCTGGAACTTCCTGCTCACCTTCAAAAGGTTCGCCGTAAAAGAAACCACGTTCTGGGCCTCTTGTACCATGTTCAAATAAACCATGCTCACCTTCGTGCTGCCGGACTGCCCTTGGATACGCTTCAACTCCCCTTTCTTCAAGGCGGTAAGTTGGTTCATCAAAGTAATCGACTCAGCGATCAGCTCCTCAAAACCAATATAATCGTTTTTACGGATCATAGTAGCGCAATTTCTCAAGAAGGAGATGATTTGTTCAGATACCTTACCAAAATCATCTTTCTGTACCGGACTCAACGGGCTGAAATTATTATCGATATGATCTTTCATCGGTTCTGCCAAGCGACGGATACTGAATATGATCTCGCTGGCGAAGTCATTTCCTTGATAATAATAAAGCCCCTTCTCCACGGCGATATCGTGATCCAATTGGGTAACGCCAAGCGTACCGACACGTTTCACTTGCTTCAAGTGAATCTTCTTCTCCTCCACGGCAGTCAAGACCTTGCGCAACTCACGGAGGTTCTCATTCATGAATCCATTTACCGCCTTACCGAATACTTCCGCCGTAAAATCCAGATCGGATTGTAATTCCTCACGGCTATGCTCGCGGAACAGTGCCAAAGCCTCACGGGTATCCGTAGCCTTACGAAGTTTAGACACCGTAGAATTCACCTCCTCCTTCAATGCCTCTTTCCGCAATTTAGCCTTATAAGCGAAGTGGCTACGAACCAACGAATAGATCGCCAAACCAATCATAGCGACCAAAGCTGGAATACCTCCCCAATAAATCAAAAGAGCGACGATGAAACAGATCGTAAAAGCAGCCCCTGCCGTAATGAACCAACCACCTATCACGGACAATACGCCTGTGATGCGATATACGGCGCTCTCACGCCCCCAAGCACGGTCTGCCAACGAAGTACCCATAGCGACCATGAAAGCCACATACGTCGTAGATAAAGGCAATTTCAAGGAGGTTCCCAAAGCGATCAGCAATCCGGACAAAACCACGTTCACCGAGGCACGTACCAAGTCGAAGCTAGCCTTGTCATCCATGATCATCTCGCTTTGGTTGAAACGGCTATCAATCCAGTTCTTAACCGGAGTGGGCACGATACTTAATATCGTAGCGGATATATTACTGCAATTCCGTACCAATACCCGTGCGACAGGCGATGTACCGAAAGACTCCTCTCCATCCGATTGACGAGACAGATCCAAGGAAGTCTTCACCACGTTCTGAGCCTTTTTGGAGGTAGCCAAGGCGATTACCATCACGACCCCGGAACCCACCAAGAAATACCAAGGTGTCTGGGCCGGTCCCAACAAGGAGGTCATCAAAAATGTATCCGTGGTAGTGGTCCCTCCCTGCGCCATCAAGTCCATATAAGAGGAATAGCCAGCCAAGGGGACTCCGATAAAGTTCACCAAGTCATTCCCGGCAAAAGCCAACGCCAAGGCAAACGTACCCATCAAAATGACTACCTTGAATACATTCACCTTCAACCAATGCAATACCTGCATCAAGATCGTAAAAAATACCATACATCCCAAAACGATCATCCCCGTATTGGCATACACCATATCCTTGAACTCACCCGTCATAAAAGAACTTGTCTTCAGTCCCTTTATCAGCATAAAGTAAATGATGGAAGTGGCCGCTAAACCTCCGAACAGACCAATAAAATATTTAGAACTTTTCTTATAATTAAATGAGAACAAGATCCGGGACAGATACTGCACGATCACACCAAAGAAAAAAGCGATCGCCACAGAAAGAAAGATACCCAGAATCACGGTAAAAGCCTTCTCTGTATTCAGCAGATCCCCCAATTGCAAAGCGCCTGAAGAACTAGCGATCTTTACCAAGGCAATCGCTACCGTTCCACCCACCAACTCAAACACCATGGAAACCGTTGTTGAGGTCGGCATTCCCAACGAGTTAAAAATATCCAGTAGCACCACATCCGTAAGCATAACGGCCGCAAGGATACACATGATCTCCGAGAAATAAAAATGCTGGGGTTGATAAATACCATGCCGGGCAATATCCATCATACCATTGGATAACGCCGCACCAACAAAGACTCCCACGGCAGCGATAGCGATAATAACTTTAAAGGATGCGGCTCTTGCGCCGATAGCTGAATTCAAGAAATTCACGGCGTCATTACTAACACCGACCGATAAATCTACGATGGCCAATACAAACAAAAATATGACCAAGAACAAATAAAATGTTTCCATACTGATTGTTATAATTCTTGCGCAAAGTTCTGAAACAATTATTTCGCATCCGTTACATACATATTACAATGATGTTACAACCTGCGGATTAGATTCAAAAACAACCAGATATGAAATTAGGTTGAAATTAACATCAAGTATTTCTCTTTTAAGAGAGAGATCCACTAAGGGTTTTTATATACATTTGCGACTATATATTTAGAAGGGAAATAAGTTAACAAGATTCTAGTTACTTGGAAAAACACTCCAAAGAAATAATGCAATGGGTCTGTGAAATCGCACTATCCGATTCTCAAACTGCTTTTAAATCGCTTTATTTAGCCTATTTTCAGAGGCTAATGCGGTTTACATCCCTTTATGTGCCTTCCTCTGTAGAAGCTGAGGAAATTGTCTCTGATACATTTCTAAGTCTTTGGAATAATAGAAAGTCATTACCGGAGATCTCTAACTTCGATTCTTATATCTATGGCATAGCCCGCCACAAAGCCATCAGCCTATACCGGACACAACATATGGAGAAAGTCCAGATCGATGAGAATACGATCGATTTATTCGCACATACCGATACTACGCCCGAGGAAGAACTTATTTCTAAAGAATGCATCGATCATTTAAATGAGGCGATCAATACGCTCCCGGATAAATGCAAGATGGCTTTTAAACTGATCCGTGAAGATAAGATGAAATATAAGGATGCGGCAAATATCCTAGAAATATCAGTAAAGACATTAGAAGCCCACATCGCCACGGCAGTACGGAAACTACGGGAATCTCTAGCTAAAGAAATAAACGACTAATCTATCCACGTTCCCTCTTTGTAAAGACGTAGCGTGCCACATCTCTACAACGGCTGGTGTATATAACAAAAAAAGGAGCCAATCTTTCGACTGACTCCTTTCA
>OHHN01000681.1_pt1 | contig 20034 bp, 10 predicted proteins | sample 1568131 | NCBI WGS metagenome assembly OHHN01 (sample SAMEA3879575, study PRJEB24766) | human gut metagenome | biome: human-associated habitat; feature: feces | place: USA | collected 1985/1987 | reverse complement strand
CGGAGTGAAACAGGATTAGAATAACCATAATCTCTGCATCACTCATACGGTTGGGGTTGTTACGATGCTTGGTCTTCTTATCCTCAATCATATATTTTTCCTGTTGAAATGTAAATTCCTTGCAAAAATCATCGGCCATACCTGGAAACATAGTGGTAATCGTTTAAATGTTATAATTGAGCACTATAATTTAATACTTTTATCGCTATGTTTCTAATTATAAGTGAAAGATATTTATTCTTATATCGAACTCACGTTAAATTAAGGCTCGCTTAGCTATTTAGGTTACAAAAAGTATATTTTAAGTGTTACGACATCCAAGTGTCGTATACTTAAAAACAGTAAAAAAGAAAAGAAGAAGAAATAGAGAGGAGGGAAGATTAAAACAAGGTTTTCACTCCTCTCAAAGCCGTAAATAGCCGGGACATAAATCTTTAGCTGCTAATTGCATGTTGGGAAAGCAGAAATCCTCAACCTCATAGCTCCCATCGGCACAAGTTCAATATCATCAACCTGCTCCGACCTTGCCGACCACTCATCCGGCAGTACACCGCAAAGTTTGTATTCATCTACCGACCAATCTGGAACGATTCTTCCTTTTGCTTGAAAAATCAGAGGCACATTCTCTGAAGTGAATGGATTAACCTTCGGTTCCAATTTTCTGTGTTCCTTCAACATAACCCCTGAATTGATTTGCAAGGCATAGTTCCACGGAGTTTCCGGATAGATTTCGTATGAAGGCCATTTTTCCACATCCGCTCCTTCTTGCCACTGGGAATCCCAAATAGCCGTTTCCGTACTATTCTTTTTTACATATTTTTCTCCTATTTTCAACGACAAAGTCAAAGGACCGTAATCTACACTGACACTGTTTTTATTTACTTGCCATGTTCTATAAGATATTTCCATCGGGAAGTCCGCTTCTATACAATCTCCGTTTTCCCACTCGCGTTGAATCCGTAAATATTCTCCTTCTGCAAAATCGGCATTTATTTTTTTTCCGTTTACTTTCACTTCCGCAGCTTTCGTCCAACTTGGTATACGAATATAAAAGGGGAAAGCTACCGTTTTATTGCTCTCTATTGTAAATGAGATGTGAGAATCGAACGGATAATCTGTCCGCTCTTTAATGAGCACCGTTTCACAATCACTCACTTTCACCGTTACATCACAACTGTTATAAAGGACGGCTGCCACTCCATTGTCTGGTGTAGCCATCATCAAATGTTCCACGTAATAGGGCCATGCGAAGCCATGATTGTGCTGGCAGCAGCGGCTACTGAACGGATTCATGGCCAAAAATGGACCGGCATTGTCAATGCCGGGCTTATGATTTTCGCTATCGCTCATCACCATGTTTGGTGAGGTAATATAACGAAGCGACCTCATATCCGGCATAAATGCAGCCGGAAAACTATTGAAAGCCACATCTTCACAATTCTCTGCCCAATAAGTATCTCCGGTAATCAAAAGCATAATTTCATCCGAAGCCATCTGCTCGGCAAAGCCACAGGTTTCAGTTCCTTGACGAGGGTCAAAGAACCCCATGCGGGCATTTTCATCTGCCCCGAACATTCCACCGGGTACCTGTCCAAATGTACGTCGAATTAAACTCTGTACATTATAGCTTGCCGACAAATACTTCCTTTCACCATTGAACAGGTAGTAAGTGGCCGGTTCACGAAAGCACTGGGCAACATTCACATTATGCCAGTTCGGGAGTTCGGTTGATTTTGTCCAATCTGCCGTATTTCGATGCAACTTTTCTGCCAATTTCAGCAAGTCTTTATCACCAGTACGGTTGTAAAGCCAAACTACACTCCAGAGATTATCACCACCACGACTGTTTTCCCAATAAGACGACAAGAACTTTTCATCCGGCACGCTCAGTTGATAGTGGAAATAACGGGTCATGAAATCAATGACTCGCTCGTCCGAAGAGTATTCATAATAAGATTGAAGAATCCATAATGCTACCATATTTGACCAAAAATCCTGAGAGCCGTTCACTTCGATATAGGGACCAAAATTCCCGTCTGCACGTTGGCTGCCCAGAATCGCTTCAATCCATGTCTTCGCCTCCTTCAACATTCTTTCATCTTCCAGCAAATAGGCCACTTCGGCATATCCCCGCAGCCAATAAGGGACTTCTTCCCAGCCCCATTTACCACCGGACTTCAGCCACGCATTGTCTTCTTTCTGCAGCCAAGCACTGATTTCGCCTAAATGTCCGTTCAGACCATCGCGTTGTAATTCCAGCATGGTTCGTACCCAACCTTCGGGACGAATGCTGCCGACTGGTAGTTTGATGAACCGCATGGGCTGTAGCGGCGCACGGTTACTGACATAATTTATATTAACTTTCTCTGTGGGAATGACATTGAGCATTTGGGCTTCATCATAGGATGTTACTGAAGAACAAGAGGCCGCACATAATGCCAATGCAAGGATATATGATTTATTCATTTACTATTTTCATTAAAAACAAAACTCTATTTTTCTATGTCGCTATCACAACTAATAACACTTATTATCTGTCAGAATACGTTCATGCCAGACGAACCCAAAGAAGGGGAAAAAGGGCAAAACCGGCACCCTCTTCCCCCCTATTCAACAATCTTTATCTGACAAGACAATTATTTCAAGCGGAATACCTCGGAATAGATTCCTTGGTCAGAACCTTTAGGCCATATACAGATACGACCGAACAAAGTCCCTCTTTTCAGAGCCGTCTGAAACATTTGATGATTCGTATAATCTTTTGTAGCAAAAGTATATGTTTTCCCAGTTTCATCGTAACTGCCCATGTTATCCATTTCATCGTAACGGTCCACATTGTGTTCGCCGTCACTCAAGAATTGGGTAGTGCCCAACATAACAAACACACGGTCAATGCCTATGCCTGCAATCTTGTTCACCGTAAACGAAGCATTCACTTTGTTGCCGTCCAAACTCATTTGCGCATTGTCCACCAAGTAATAAGGAGTCACCTCCACATCCACTTCCGCATGTCCGCGCAGGCTTACTTCTATCGTGTCGCGTCCGGCAGGGCTCCAAGGACCGTTTCCGTCCTTGGTAATCAGTTGGTACTGACCATCGAAAATACATACGGAGAACTCACCGTTCTGGTTGACGAATACTTCTACCGGATCGTGCTTCGCATAGCCACGCTGGTACAGTTGCAATCTCACCGCCTCGTTTCCGCACAGTTGCAAAGGTTCGCCTTTATAAACCACTCTTCCTCTGATAAAAGAAGTAGGTTCATCATAATTATCCTTCATACAGCTCGTAAGAGTCAAAGCCGTCAAAAGAATAGCTGAAAAAACTTTAGATATCGTTTTCATGTTCTTTGTTTCTTCTTTTTAAAGTTATTGATAGGGATTCTTCACCAACTTCGGATTGTTGTTTATCCAACCATTGTCTATTTCAGAATAGTACTGCACATCGGTACATTTCAATGGACGACGCCACAAATCCAATTTCTGCATGTCTTTCTCAATGAACGCCCATTTACCATTATTCACATCGCCCGGAGCCACTACACGGTAAGGCCACAAGCCCAGACGCTTTGATGTACGCGTATCTTCGCTTCCAGTCCAAATCTTGTCTGCTTCCATCCAGCGTTTCAGATTCCACCAGCGACCTCCTTCGAAGGCCAACTCTACACGATACTCGTGCATGATTCGTTCGTGGTCAATCATTGTCAAAGGCAATACACCTGCACGTGAACGAACCTCATTGATGTATTTCAATGCTTCCGTGTCACTATTATTGCGCGACAGCTCCCAGCTTGCTTCGGCAGCAATCAGATAAGCTTCGGCAATACGGAAATAAACATTCCACATAGCTGATCCTCTACCGATGGTACCTGCCGACGGAGTGGCATCCAAGTACTTGCGTACATAAAATCCTGTACGGTTTATCTCGCGCTCGTTTCCTCCGAACGGACCGTTATTGGCTGTAATCAGGTTGCCGCTATCATCGTGCGAATTGCGTGCACCTGTCAGTTCAACCCAGTTTCCATTCTCTTTCCTCAACTGTCCGGCTTGCATTTCAATCACTTTGCTGTCGAAAGTACTGCCCGGTACGATGATGGAGCCCATCAAACGCGGATCTCGTTCAAGGAAAAGTTCAGTGGGATCATCGAAGAAACGTGGATTATCCGGTGTACCAACTTCGAACGGCACGGTCGTTCCTCTCTGTTCTTCGGGAGCGTTTATCGGTTCGAATGCCTCTACCAAATTCAGAAGTACAGAGAGACGGTCGCTTCCGGTATCCTGCTCAATGCTTTTGGGCAGATTGTTTTTCGTAAATCCGTGAGTTTGTCCCGGTGACACGTAGTCGCGTGTCCAGATAACTTCCGTATTGCCGTCTTTCTGGCACACGGCCTTGTAGAAGTTGTCGGCATAAGCCTGCGGTGTATTGTCTTTGGCACGCATCAGAGTGTACGGACCATTCTCAATCACCTCCTTGGCAGCAGCCAAAGCTGTTTCATAATAATCCTTGGCACGCGAAGCCGGAATGCCGACCTCACCACCAGCAGTACGCAACTGAGGATGTGCTTCTACCGTGTTGTAAGTAGCAAGTGAAGCTGCAGTCAGCGCCGCACGAGCCTCAAGCATCTTCGCTACCCAATAGTTGGCGCGTGCAGAATTTCTATTGGTATCCTTAGTAAGCATCCGGGCTGCTTCCTGGCATTCTGAAATGACATAGTCATAAAGAGCCTCTTCCGTAGAACGGGGCACTTGCAGTGTCGTGATGTCCATGCCGGGCGTATAGTCGAATACCTGGTCGCCTACAATGGGCACACCGCCCAAAGTACGTCCCATACAGAAATAGAGCCATGCGCGGATGTAGCGCACTTCACCCATGTAAGCCGTCTTGGTCGCCTCATCCACAGCGGCAGAGGGCTTGATAGCTTCCAAGAACTGGTTCAGGTCGTGCACCAGCGTATAATCATAATTGCGCCACTTGTTGCGATCGATATTCTGGTCATCGTTCGTATCATAATGAATCACCTCATCCAGCATAGTCCACTGATCCCAATCATCGATGCGCTGGCCGATGGTCACCCGACCGTAAAAGTTGGCCAATACCGATTTCACCAGTTCAGGGTCACCGAAAGTCTGATCCTGTGTCAGCAACGTATCGGGCTTCGTATCCAGGAAACCGCTACAACTGCTCATTGACAACATTGCAGCAACCGCGGCTGCAAACAAATATCTTTTTTTCATTGCTTACTTAAAATTTAAGATTAACACCAAGGTTTATCACTCTCATCGGCGGATAGTCCAAACCGTTATCCGAAACACATTCCGGATCCATTACCGACAGATTGGAGAGGGTCAGCAGATTGGTACCCGAAACAAACACACGCAGGTTGCTGATACCGCTACGTCCCAGCCAATTCTTGGGTAGCGTATAGCCGAACTCCAGGTTACGGAGCTTGATATAGTGCACATTGTGTAGCCAGAAGGTACTTTTGTCGTAAGCACTGGTTTCGTCCGAATTCAGACGGAGCATCGGATATTTGCCCGGAATCAATTCACTGTTGGCATCCCAGATGTCGGACAGATGCCAGGCATCTTTCAACACTTCATCGGGGCTATTACCATCGTTTTGGAAGGGACGGGCCGTCTCATAGCATTGCTGCCACGAAGTCATTCCCGAACCGGTCCAGTCCATGGCAAGGTCGAAACCTTTCCAGGAAGCCGCTAAATTGATACCGAAGTTCAGGGTTGGCGTACTGTCTACACGATAACCGATGGGACGTTCGTCCAGATAGTTGATAACACCGTCATTATTCTGGTCTTTGTACTTGATATCGCCCGGAACTACTGTACGGTTACCTTTGCGGTCGTTGTCAATAGGATAGTTAGCAATTTCTTCCCAGCTATTGAAGCGGCCCACAGCCTCATATCCCCAGTTCACATAGCCCACACGATGCCAGATGCTGTTGCGATATTCATCCCATGAATTGCTGAAACGGGGTTTATACTGTTCCCAATCCCAGAAGCGCGAATAAGTGACATTGGCTCCCACACTGTAGTTGAAATCGTTGATATGGTCGGTCCAACCGATTGAAGCATCGAAACCACGGTGCATATCCGAACGCAAATTTTCTTTCGGCAAGCCAAAGCCCACTTCACTCGGAATCAATACATCGTAACGAGATTCGGAGATACCTTCGCGAATACGACGGAAGTAATCAAGCTGCACGTTCAGACGATTGTTAAAGAAACCAAGGTCGATACCGAGGTCCAGAATCTTGGAAGTCATCCATGACAAAGTCTGGTTAGGCAAGCCACGAGTAGACGTACCTACCACCCAGTTGCCATCAAGCACAGCACCGCCACTGTTATAGTTATAACCCGGCAAGAAATCGAAGGCAGAATAGTCGGCCACAGCATCATCACCCACTTCACCATACGAACCGCGCAACTTGAAGTTGGTAACGATATTACCTATTTTACTCTCTTTCCAGAAGTTTTCTTCCGAAACACGCCATCCCAAAGAGGCAGAGGGGAAGAAGCCCCAACGATGTCCCGGACGGAATTTCCACGAACCGTCCCAACGGCCAATCAGTTCTATCAAGTACCTGTCGGCATAGTTATAGTTGATACGTCCCAAATATCCCATACGGGCCTCCGTGCGGTCGCCATCATCATTGAACTCTACAAGTTCCTTCAAGCGAATCAAATCCATACTGTTGGAAACCGGCGTAGAGTGGAGCCACATGCGGGGACGCTTGCGCTGGCTGGCCTCGAAACCTGCCACGGCCACAATGGAGTGATCGCCAAACTTGCGGTCAAAGTTCAACTGAAAGTTAGAGAACTGATCTTCCACTTTTTCGCGGTTGCGTTCACGGTAAGGGTTAGCCATGCGGTCAGTCACGTAATACGAATCACTATTTTCGTCGTAACCATACAGTTCATAAGTATATTCCTGGTTATCCAGTTCATTATAAGCATAGTAGTAGCCCAACATTCCCTTGAACTTCAGCCCTTTCAAAATTTCATACTCAGCTGTACCATTCAATTGAATCACCCGCCATACATCGGAAACCTTACCGGTAGTTTCGTAATTCAAGATAGCAAAATTTGTTTCGGCCTGGTCTGATACCTTTTGCGGATAGTTAGGATTATCATTGGCAAACGGACGTTTGGTTGGCTGATTCTTCATCGTAGCGAAACGCGGCAACCAAGTATCATCAGCTCCAGGAACTCCCGGATGACGGCGGTCTTCAATACGTCCGTTCATGCTTGCACCCACTTTGAGGCGCTCGTTTACATTCATCTCAATGTTCATCTGGGCATTGGTACGACGGAAACCACCGTAGTTGCGGATGGTGGCATCCTGGTTGATGTGAGACACGGCTACATAGTAATTTGCCTTATCCGTACCGCCCGAGAAGCTTGTATTGACATAATATTGCGGAGCAGATACCCAGATATAATCGCTCCAATTCCATCCTTGGTAGTTACGCTCCGTACCTGCCATCCATTTGTCATACTCTTCCTTGTTATAACGGCGGTCGCCTCCGGTACGTCCCGAAAAAGTTTCTGCTGTAGTATAGGCATGTACATAGTCCTTCACACCGGCAGGGCTGATGAACTTGGAGTTCTTCTGCCAACCGTAATAAGCGTTCACCGAAACAGTATTCTTCGAGTTGCGTACCCCCTTCTTGGTAGTCACCACCACCACGCCATTGGCAGCACGTACACCGTATAGAGCTGCCGATGCATCCTTCAGTACAGAAACAGACTCGATATCGTTGAAGTCCATCTGGCTGAACTGTCCTGAGTCAGAGATGACACCATCAATCACGAAGAGCGGAGTACCCATGTTACGAATCTGCAAAGCAGTTTCGGCACCGGGACGTCCATCTTGCTGGCGTGTATTCACACCAGCAATCTTACCTACCAACGCACCACCTGCTGTAACGGCCGAAGATCGCGCAATGTCCTCCGAACGTACCGAAGAGACTGCACCGGTCAGCGTAGCTTTCTTCTGCGCCATACCAAAACCGGTAATTACAACTTCGTCCAGTACTTCCGTGTCTTCTTTCAATGTCACAGTTACCTTATTGGAAGCCCCAACGGTCACTTTTTGGGCCTTGTACCCGATGAACGAGATTTCAAGAGTCGCATCGGTTGCCACGGTCAGTGAGAATTCTCCATTGACATCGGTAATTGTTCCTGTTGTGCTCCCCACAGCTTTGACATTGGCCCCAATGATGGGTTCTCCATTTACATCCACTACGACTCCCTTTACGGTGCGCTGTTGTTGGACCAAATTCATTGCCAGTACAATTTCTTCAGACGGATTGTCCGCTGTAGCATAAACGAATGTACTTGGCAAAAAAGAAAATGCAGCCATACATAAGGATATGTTCCACATTCTCCTACTACTTGCTAAATAAACTAAATGCTCTTTTCTAGACATAGTACATTTTTTAATTAATAAGGTTATATTATCAAAATATAGCAAAAGTTTCGCTTGTAAAGTTGCTTTCTTCTATTAGTAGTATTGCAAATCAACAATAAACGACAGAAAAAACAGGGAAGTCATTGGTCAATAAACAACATAAACTGTTCTCCGATTCATTTATGGCATTCATAGAACAGGATTTGCTATTTTTTGGTATTCTTTTTTTGTGTTATTTTCAAAGAAGGGCTTTTCTTGTGATAATAACTCTTCTATGAATGCCGACACTCACATAAATAATCGCGGCTATATAGATTTTGGCGCACGCATTGACAAATTAAGATACACTACAAAAACATCTACAAGGAATATATGAACACATTTTGAATAGAAATTACTTTTTTTTGATTAACCTTTATTTATGAGCGAGTCGTGCGATGGCTACATTTGCATTGTCGAGGAATCAGGCATATCAACCTGACGAAAATAGGTATTGCATATATAAGAATTAAGTTTATTGTCATTAGTTTAAAGAAGATAATTATGAAGAAAAGTACAACATTAACCATGCTAATGCTGACGGCTTTTTGTCAGATTAATGCTACTGACTTGTTTACCCCTGTACAAAAGACAGATTTGCGTTTGCCTTCTGTGCCATTAATTACATCAGACCCATATTTTTCTATATGGTCGCCATACGATAACTTGAACGAAGGTGTGACCAAGCACTGGACCAACGATGAAAAATCGTTGATAGGGGCAGTTCGCGTAGATGGCAAGGTATATCGTTTTATGGGAAAACAAAATTTGCAGGCTTTGCTGCCCATGGCCGGAAGCGAAGCTTGGGAAGGCGACTACACATTCCAACAGCCCGATGGAAATTGGACGAACATAGATTACTCTGCTTCAGGATGGAAAAAAGGAAAAGGGGCATTCGGCACAAACGATCAACCGGTAGCAAGAACCAAATGGGAAACCGAAGACATCTGGGTGAGACGCGAATTTACACTGAATGATGTGGATGAAAAAGCTCCGATATATATAAAGTATTCGCACGATGATGTTTTCGAGCTTTACCTTAACGGTGAAAGGCTGGTGTCAACCGGATATACTTGGAAAAACAACGTACTGCTGGAACTTACAAGCGAGACAAAGAAAAAACTGCGTAACGGAAAGAACGTGATTGCAGCGCACTGTCACAACACCACGGGCGGGGCTTATGTGGATTTCGGCATTTTCACTCCAGCCGACGATGCAGCAGCTTTCGAGAACTTAGCAGTGCAGAAATCGGTAGATGTATTGCCCACACAGACTTATTACACGTTTGCATGCGGTCCGGTAGAACTTGACATTGTATTCACTGCTCCGGTGATGATTGACGATTTGGATTTGATTTCTACTCCTATCAACTACATATCATATCAGGCAAAGTCCATTGACAAGAAGGAACACGATGTACAAGTGTACATAGAAACCACACCACAGTTGAGCATAAACGAAATGACACAGCCCACCAAGGCACAGGTGATAAAGCACAACGGAATGAATTACATTCAAGCAGGAAGCATTGACCAACCTGTCACAGAAAGGAAAGGAGACCTGATATGTATAGACTGGGGATATGCGTACATGGTCGGAAACAGTAATGCAAACATCAACGTAAGCTTGGGCGACTACAATGCCATGAAAGCTTCGTTTGCCAAGGAAGGAGAACTACTTCCGTCGAAAGGGGAAGTAATAACCAGAAAAGCCGACAAGATGCCGGCAATGGCATACTGTGATGATCTGGGCAATGTATCTGTCAAAGGAAAGAGCGGGTTCATGATGCTGGGTTACGATGATGTTTATTCCATAGAATATATGTACGAACGCCACATGGCATACTGGAGGCACGGCGGGAAAGTTACAATCTTCGATGCTTTTGAGCGCGCAAGAGACAATTATAACAACGTTATGGAACGATGCCGAGACTTCGATGCCATGATAATGAACGATGCCGAGAAGGCGGGAGGCAAGAAATATGCCGAAATATGTGCCGCCTCTTACAGGCAGGTCATAACGGCACACAAGCTGTTCACCGACAAGGAGGGAAACTTGATGTTTTTCTCTAAAGAAAACAACAGTAACGGATGTATTAACACAGTGGACCTTACTTACCCGTCGGCGCCGCTATTTCTGGCATACAATCCCGAGCTGCAAAAGGCCATGATGACTAGTATTTTCGAATACAGTGCATCAGGAAGATGGAATAAACCGTTTGCCGCACACGACCTTGGTACATATCCTATCGCCAACGGACAAGTCTATGGAGGTGATATGCCGATAGAGGAAAGTGGAAACATGGTGATACTTACTGCTGCAATTGCAAAGGCTGAAGGCAATGCAAACTATGCCAAAAAATATTGGGACCTACTTACTATATGGACTGACTATTTGGTGGAATACGGACAAGACCCCGAGAACCAACTTTGCACGGATGATTTTGCAGGACACTGGGCACATAACGCCAATCTTGCAGTGAAAGCTATCATGGGAGTGGCCGCTTATAGCGAAATGGCAAAGATGCTGAGTATGAACAAAGTAGCCAAGGAATATGCCGAAATTGCTAAGAAGATGGCTGTGAAATGGGAGGAAATGGCCCGAGAGGGCGACCACTATCGCCTTGCTTTCGACCGCAAGGATACTTGGAGCCAGAAATACAATATGGTATGGGACAAGATGTGGGGACTTAAATTATTTCCTAACAATGTGATAGAAAAAGAAATAAACTATTACCTGACCAAACAGAACGAATTCGGCCTTCCACTGGACAGCCGCAAGGAATACACAAAGTCCGACTGGGTAATGTGGACCGCCGCCATGGCTTCAGACATGGACACTTTCCAGAAATTCTCAAATCCTATCTATAAATATATTGACGAAACCGCTACACGAGTGCCTATCAGCGATTGGCACCACACCGAAGGCGGATTGTGGGTTGGCTTCCGTGCACGTTCGGTAATAGGAGGATATTGGATGAAGGTTTTGATGGACAAGATGCTTGAAAATAAGTAAAAGAAATTAGTATATTTGAGATAAAAAGATTCACAGGATAACAATAATTAACGCATCATTTACGGCACTCTGGCTGGACTTCAAACTTCTAGCCAAAGTGCTGTATCTAATTTTCAAACTCTTATCATTATGAAATCATCAGTATTATCCGTGTTCGTTTTGGGGGCATTAATGGCTTGCACAGGCAACAAAAAGGAAGAATTGCAAATGACGGCTTCGGGACTGCAACCCGAAAACTTCAAAGCCGTAGTGGATGGTAAAAATACAGGGTTATACACACTCAAAAATAAAAACGACATGGAAGTATGTGTCACCAACTTTGGTGGACGTATCGTTTCTATAATGGTTCCGGACAAGGACGGAAATATGCGCGATGTAGTTTTGGGATTTGAATCCATAAAAGATTACATAGATTATCCCTCTGATTTTGGAGCAAGCATAGGCAGGTATGCCAACAGAATCGGTAACGGACAGTTTTCTTTGGACGGAGTGAAATACCAGTTGCCACAAAACAACTACGGTCACTGTCTGCATGGCGGATTTAAAGGCTTCCAATACGTGATATATGATGTCATGAAGGTTTCAGACAATGAAATCAAACTCTCATATCTCGCGAAAGACATGGAAGAGGGATTTCCGGGAAACGTGACATGTACCGTATCAATGACTCTGACGAACGACAACGCCATAAACATAAATTACGAAGCCGAGACTGACAAGCCTACTATCATAAACATGACAAACCACTCTTACTTCAATCTTGACGGAAAGCCGGAGAAGGGTAACAGTGACTATCTGATGATGGTAAACGCCAGTAACTACACTCCTATAGACAGCACATTTATGACAACTGGAGAAATTTTGCCTGTGGAGGGAACACCCTTCGACTTCAGAAAACCAGTAAGGCTGGGCGACAAACTGATCGAGGAGTGCGAACAACTGAAGAACGGACACGGGATAGACCATAACTGGATACTTGACACCGAGGGCAATTTGAACACGGCGTGCGCATCACTGGAATCTACAGAAAGTGGAATAAAACTGGAGGTGTTTACCAATGAACCTGGAATACAAGTTTACACGGGCAATTTCCTGGACGGAACACAAATCGGCAAGAAAGGGATTAAGTATAACTGCCGTGCTGCCGTATGTCTTGAAACACAAAAATATCCAGATACTCCAAACAAACCCGAATGGCCGTCGTGCATCTTACGCCCGGGAGAAAAATACAACAGCAACACGATATTCAAATTCTCAGTGAACAAATAACATTTGACATGAAAAAAGGAAAGAGGCTAATTTTACTGGGCTTTATAGCGGGCATTTATACGTTTGCTTTTTCTTCTTGCCAGGAAGACAAAGCGATAAAAGAAATATGGCAGGCTTACGATGGCTTTAACCAGTGTCTGCTTGATGAAAATAAATACATATATAAGACCAACACATCATACTCTGAAGCCAAAGACCGGTGGAACGGAGCGGCAGCCATCTGGTGCCAGCCTATCTATTGGGACATGGCCATGAATGCATACAAACTTGCCTGCAAGACCAAGAACAGCAAAAGGAAAGAAAACTTGTTGAAATTGAACCGCAGAATCTTCGAAGGCAACAAGAAACATTATGCCGGTTTCGACTTCCATGACAACAATGAGAATACGGGCTGGTTCATATACGATGACATACAGTGGTGGACAATAACCTTGGCGCGTGCATATCAACTGTTTGGCGAAAAAGAGTACCTTGACTTATCGGAAGCCAGTTTCAGCCGAGTATGGTACGGTTCCGAAAAGGTTGGCGATACAGGGTCTTATGACCCTAAGAGAAGCGGGATGTTCTGGCAATGGCATCCTATAAGAAACCCTAAGCCCAACGACAGTGAGCGCGATGGGAAAATGGCGTGCATAAACTTTCCAACGGTAGTGGCAGCCATGACTCTTTACAACTGCGTGCCAGATGACAGGCAAGAGCCAAAGGCAGATGTAAAGAGACCTCTCTACCAAACCAAAGCACAATATTTGGAGAAAGCCAAAGAAATATACGCATGGGGAACAGAAAATTTACTGGATGCCAAAACCGGAAGGGTAGCTGATAGCAAGCACGGCACAAGCGACTCGCCCAATTGGAAGGCACACATCTACAACCAAGCTACTTTCATAGGAGCATCGGTACTTCTGTATCAAGCCACCGATGAGAAGTCGTATTTAGATAACGCCATACTCGTTGCCAACTATTCCATAAAGACCATGTCGGCCCCAAAAGGGATACTTCCTTTTGAGAATGGGATAGAACAGGGCATTTACACGGCAATATTCGCACAATACATGGCCATGCTGGTTTACGATTGTGGGCAATCGCAATACCTGCCATTCTTGAAACACACCATAAACATAGGATGGAACAATAGGGATGAACAAAGGAACATCTGCGGTGGGGAATATGATGTGAAGGTGAACCCTACCGATACGATAGACAGTTACTCTGCATCAGGCATTCCGGCACTAATGTTGCTGTTCGGCAAATAAAGCCGATAGCGAAATACAGGGTACTTTTATAAGGTAGAAGTAAACAGGTAAAATTGCAAATCCTTTAAAATAGATTTGCAATCTTACCTGTTTTTTAATGAATATTTTTATAACTTTGCTGGTATAAATAAAATACAATGACAGTGCCTTAAAAACATTCTTAGTATTATGCACATAAAATACCATACAAACACTATTGGAAGACGAACGGAAAACGTATTAATGGTCATATTTTTGTTTTGTTGCGTGGTGTCTAGTCTGAATGCGCAGGATTACAGGAACTACATAATAAATATTTATCAAGACAAAGACGGACTGCCGCATAATTCGACAAAGTGCCTCTTGCAAGACAAGTTTGGTTTCGTGTGGATAGGTACAAGAAACGGTTTGTGCTGTTTCGATGGTAAAAGGAACATTCCACTGAAGATTTCGGATAACAACTTAGGAAACGTTTCTATACACTCCCTCTTTGAAGACAAATTAGGCAGGATATGGATGGGCACTGACTACGGGGTATACGTTTATGACAGAATCGGCACCCTTGAGAAGTTCGACAAAATAACCAGATACAGCGTTTCCATAAGCAGCGAGGTAAGTAAAATCGTACAATTGGACAGCAATAAAATACTTGTCGCTACAATGGGACAGGGATATTTCGTGTACAATGTTGACAGTGATGTGCTTGAACAGTACAATTCACACTACTCGTTCATCTTGGACGTATATACCGATGGGAAAGATTTATATTTGACCACCTTGCAGGAACAGTTCTTACACTTTGACCTCAACGGTAAGCTTGCAGACGCTTACAATTTCTCGGAAAATCGCCTGAGCCTTGAGACTCCTTTGCTAACGAACAGGTTCATCTGCAAAGGGAAAAATTCGCTCTGGATAGGAGGAGGCGACACAAACGACTTGTTTGAGTTTTATCCGCAATCGGGAGATATTGTGCATCATAAACTGGAAAATGCGACCTTCAAGTCTGTAAAATGCATCATTCCGCTCGGTAACGAAGAACTGCTGTTAGGGACAAACAAAGGATTGTATATATTCACTCCCCACGATGAGGCGATTTCTGAATTTGAATATTCAGAGAAAGTGAGCATTTATAATCTGGACATAAACGAATTGGTAAAAGACAATGAGGGGGGGATATGGGTGCTAACAGAACATTCGGGGGTGATGCACATAAGCCCTAGAAATAAGCGATTCTACAATCACAACATACCAGGTAACTACATGGTAAATGCTTTCTGTCAAGGCATGGAGGACAACACTATATTAGTAGGTTCGCAGAATGGATTGTACAAATACGACATAGAGAAAAATCTACTGGAAGAATCCCCTTCAGGGACGAACCTGAAATATGACATACGCTCGCTATGCAGGAATAATAATGAATTGTGGATAGGAACATTGTCGGACGGAGTGATTGTTATGGACCTTACAACTGGGAAAACAAAGCACTACGTTAGTTCATTTAACTCACCAAACACCATCACCAGCAATAATATAAAAAAGATATTAAGGACTAAAGGTGGAGACATCATAATAGGCACCAATTGGGGCGTGTGCTATTATGACAAAAAACACGATAACTTCAGGACTGAAACAATCTTGGGAGCTATGATGGCTATAGCCGATATATATGAGGATGGCAAAAATAATATCTGGTTTGCCACAGATAACGGAGGAGTGTACAGGCACAACCTTAACACCCAAACATGGAGATACTACAAACATAATCCGGAAAATCCTTATTCCTTGCCTAATAATTCTGTAATAAAAATCTTCGAGGACAAGGAAGGTAAACTCATATTAAGTACGAACGGAAACGGGCTTTGCTTGTTTGACTATGATAAGGATGGCTTTATCGGGGAATATGGCAGGGGACATGGGTTGCATTCAAATATAGTGGTGAACTCCATGGAGCAGGACATGGAGGGAAAGTTGTGGCTTTCTACCAATTCTGGATTGTGTTGTCTCAATACGAACGACAGCTTAAATCATACCTATTTCACATCATTGGATGGATTGCAGAGGAATTTCTTCTGCGAAAGTGCATCGTACACCACAAAAAACGGAACTTTGATGTTTGGTGGAAGCAATGGATTCAACGTGTTTAATCCATTGAATTTCAAGCAAAACAAATTTATTCCTCCTGTTTACATCACTGACATTAATTTCTTAAAAGTCAAGGAAAATGCCGAAAAAGAAAAGATAATCGGTAATGATAAACCTTTATATTTGTCTGGGAAAATAAGAATACCACATTCGTACAATAGCTTCACTGTGCATTTTGCATCTTTAAGTTATGTGGAGCCTGAAAAGAATTTGTTTTCATATAAAATGGAGGGGCTGGACAAATCGTGGATGAATCAGACGAAGAGCAACTCCGTAACGTACACCAACCTCGCTCCCGGAAAGTATTGCTTGTACGTGAAAGGCTCGAATAACGACCAAGTATGGAACGACAAGGTTGCCAAGCTGCAAATCATCATTACTCCACCCTGGTATTTATCAGTATGGGCATATTGCGCTTATTTTATTTTGACAATATCCATGCTGACGTATTTGTTGATTAAGCGAGACAGGCACCTCAAGAAAAGGTACAACTTGCGCATGGAAAGGTTCAAGGAAGAGAAGGAAAGGGAATTGTACAAAAACAAAATCAATTTCTTCATAAACTTGATACACGAAATAAAGACTCCGCTCACGTTGATTAAACTTCCGCTGGACAACTTGATGAAAGACTCTGCGGTCAACAGCAAGGAGAGAGAGTATCTTTCAGTAATGAGCAGGAACGTAAACTATTTGATTGGGGTGACAAATGAGCTGCTCGATTTTCAGAAGATTGAATCGGGGGAAATGAAACTTAATTTTGAAACCACCGATATAGGTTCACTTATCAAAGTGACTTATGAACAGTTTATAGGGATAGCGGAAATAAAGAACATCAATCTACAGAACGATGTGGGCGCAGATTTCCAGCACGAAATACGGGTCGATAAGGATAAAATAAGGAAAATACTGGTAAATCTCCTTAGCAATGCCATGAAATATGCGGAAAAGAGTGTCGTGTTATCATCGAATGTTGATGGCGATTATGTCAATATCTATGTTGCCGATGACGGACCGGGCATAGACAACCAAGAAAAAGAGAAGGTATTTCAGGTCTTCTATCAGTCGAAAGGGGAAAAGCACCAGCCCGGCACAGGCATAGGGCTTGCTTATGCGCGTACGTTGGCGGAAAACCATCATGGGAAACTCTATGTGCAGGACAACGAGCAGGGTGGAACAACATTTGTTTTATCACTGCCTTTATACAAAAACGAACTGATACCAGAAGATGAAAGGCTTGAAGTCCTATCAGATTCTGCAATGATGAATGATAAAGAAGCTATTTCCGATGATGACGTACTGCTGCAACAGAACCACATAGTCCTGCTGGTTGAAGACAATCCGGACTTGCTGAAAATGGAATCGGCAAATTTGAAGAAGTGGTTTAAGATACTGAAGGCAAAGAACGGGGAACAAGCTCTTAAAATAATAGACAATCACGATGTGGACATTATAGTAAGCGACGTGATGATGCCTGTCATGGATGGATTGGAATTATGTCAGAGGGTTAAGGACAACATAGAATATTCGCATATTCCCGTCATCTTGCTTACGGCAAAGACATTGCCTGAGTCGAAGACCGAAGGCTTTTGCCACGGAGCGGATGCGTATGTGGAAAAACCGTTCACGATATTGCAATTATGTATGCAAATAAGGAACTTGCTGAGGCTACGCCGTTCCTTGCAGAAACGTATACAACCGTTGGCTAACATAGAAAATAATTTACATCCAACAGAAGCTTTCTTCTCCAATAAAGATATGGAATTTCTTAAAATGCTGAAAGAAAACATTAGCAACCAGTTGTCAGACGAAAACTTCTCAATAGATTCTTTGACTGCGATAATGAACATGAGCCGTTCTAATTTCTACAGGAAGCTTAAGGCTCTTACAGGTATGTCTCCCAACGAATATTTGAAGAATTGCAGGTTGAATAGGGCCGCCGAGTTGTTAAAAGAAGGATACCGCATAACGGAAATCTTTGAGCAAACAGGATTCTGTTCCTCATCTTATTTCGCCAAATGCTTCAAAGCTAAGTTTGGCGTACTTCCCAAAGATTTTCAGAATAATAAAGAGGTATCATAGTAATCACAGGTTACATCAAGGAAAAAATAACCACATTTTTATGACTTTATGACAGAATTAAGAATCAAAAGTTTGATATGATTTTCATACCTAAATTGACGAAGGACCAACAATGATTGAATTCGCTTTCATCGTAAGTACTTGAATAATAACGCCTTATACTTTCATTTTCCTCCTTACTTTTGCTGCAAAAAATAATGTCTATGATGCAGCGACGTAAACACATGATGAGCAGAGAAAAATTTATCTTCGTTCTTTTCCGTTAGCAACAGAGTGAAGTGGAGACGTGTTCATTTTCTACAACCGTTTCCGGACCAAGATAAAATTGCTCCATGCCGAACCGGGAGGTCTGGTCCTTTATGAAAAGCTGCTTGAAGAAGGCACCTTCAAGATACCCGCCTATGATCCTACCACCCATTCTTACCCCACGACCTGGAGTGACCTGATCGTTATGGTGGAAGGCATCAATGAAGATGTCAGTAAAGGCAGGCAGAGACGGCTTTCCAATTTGAAAAAGTATTGGTAAACGGTTGTAAACAAACAGCTTGAAGGCTTGTTTTTCTTGTAGCTTTTCGCTATCTTTATATCATCAAAAAAGATATTGAATGGCAAAAGAAGATGCAATCGGACAAGCTGTGGAATACTCAATGGAACAGCTGCTGGATATCAACCGCAAACAGAGTGAGATCATCTCAGCCCAGGTAAGGACCATAGAAGAACTCCGGGGTACGATCGTTGAGTTGAACGCCTCCCTGGCATGGCTGAAGAGAAAGATGTTTGGAAAGATGAGTGAGAAATGCAAACCTGCCGATAACGGAGCCCCGAAGCTCCCTTTTGACTATGCGACCTGGAACAGATAGAGGCGGCAATCGAAGAGACCCGGAGCAGGGCGACAGAACAAATTACCGTCCCCCCAGTCCCAGGCCACCAATAAAACGCCACACCGTAACCGGGTCGCCATGGATAACCTTCCCGATTGTAACAGTCGTCATCGAACCGGAGAATGTCGATTTAAGCAGATACGTCAAGATAGGCGAGGAACATACCAGGACCCTTGAGATGAAACCCGGCTACCTCTATGTGAAAGACACAGTACGTCTCACATACGCCCTGAAGAATGAAATGGAGGCCGTTGATAACGGAGAAAAGGCTGTAATAACCGCTCCCATGCCACTGACACCCATATATAAAGGTATGCCCAGAGCTTCCATGCTCGCTGAGGTCCTTTTACAGACAGATTCTCCGTCTGCCTCATCCAAGGGAAATGTGTAAGTATGCTCGGCATTCACAACCAATTTGTCAACAGCTATCTCCGAAACGTCAATGATGTGGTAACTCTTACCGAACACGATTTTCGGACTGAACTCATCAGAGAACAGCATACCCTTACATACCTTTTCTTGATTGTGAATTTTGAGAGTAATCTCATCCTGCTTCAGATTGAAAGCTATCTTCACCTTGAACCAATGCCTCCGCCTTACTGACAGGCAAGGCTATCAACACGCACTTCCCCTCCTAGTTCAGACGGAACAAGATGTCATCGCCACAAAAATCAAAGAAAAGATTGAAAATCTGTCCTTCGTCAGCTCCCTTAACCCGCAACACATAGCCGATACTCTCGGTAGAATACAGCGCCATGTTGAACTCCAAGTCAAAGTAGTCTTTGAAAGAGGAACAACTGTGGGCAAACACATCATAGGATGTTCTTTCGTCAATAGAGCTGGCTGCGCCACGAAATCTCAATCCGTATACGGAAACTATTTGGGTAGTGCAAAAGCTAATTATTAAAATAATATATCTATATAAATGTATCATTAGGTTTTCATTT
>OHHN01000648.1_pt1 | contig 20837 bp, 18 predicted proteins | sample 1568131 | NCBI WGS metagenome assembly OHHN01 (sample SAMEA3879575, study PRJEB24766) | human gut metagenome | biome: human-associated habitat; feature: feces | place: USA | collected 1985/1987 | reverse complement strand
ATCAACACAGCAGAAGCGTCATAATACCCCCCACCAAGATAAAGACGTTCATGCACACCTGTACTGTCAACATCCAGTTCATAATTATCACCAAGATAGTAACGGGTCAACAGATTCCGAGAATTATCGGAATATTGCATACGTATACGATCATGATTGGCATTATATGTCAATACAGCTTTTTGTATGCCGTGGGTAATGATGGAAGGACGCTCAGCAGCGGTATATACGATATCAAGATGGGACTTAACAGGGCTTTCTGCCAAAGGAGTCAACCCCGTCACTGCATAAGGATGGTTAGGATTCGTATACATTAATTCTCCAGCATTACCTTTCTGACGAATATTACCAAGGTTATCATATTCCACTATTTTCCCTCCATAACTAGTAAGGCGGTTTAAGGCATCATAACCAAAGTTCTCAGCTAGATTTCTTTTTGTATCGATACGACTCTCCAAGTTACCATTCGAGGCATTGAAATGATAGCTGTAATCGAAAAGGACAGAACCGTCAGCCCGAGTAATGCTACGCTTCACAGGTAATCCCCAATCATTGAAAGTATAACTGCGTTGCATTCCTCCGGAAGTAAGCTTCGTCAGTTGACCTTGCGGATTCTCTTCATCGTGGCGATAAACTATTGTACCATCTGCCAGACGGACTTCCGTCAGGAAACCATTTCGATAGATAAGCTGTTCGGTAGCCAAAGTACCGTTTTGCGATGTATAAGAAACAGAAGCCGGCATTCCATCATCTGTATAGGCATATGTTTTCTGCAACCATTTTCCGTCGGGAGCCTCTTCACGCTGTATTTTCAACCTTCCATATTCATCGTAGGTATTGAGCAGAGCACTGCCATTATTTGATACAGCCGAAAGCAACACATTTTCTGTATCATCATAAGTATAAACAGTAGTCAAATCCAGTGTCGTTTGCTTCGTAAGGCGACCATAGCAGTCATACTCTGTCGTTATCTCACGACCGTCTGCATCCGTTTCCTTACAGATGTTTCCCGCATCGTCATAAGCTGTACGTCTGATTCCCGCACTTGGATCTTTGATAGCGATTCTGCGACCGTACTTATCATAATAGAAACGAGTCTGAACATCTCCCGGAGCCACCGCAAGCACTGGTTGTCCATCAGGACGATAATAATAGACAATACTTCCTGCAGCATCCGTAGTTTGCGTCATCAGTCCCATTACATCATACTTGCGGATACGACGAATACCATTTTCAATAACAGTATCGGTCAAAGCACCGTAAGCGCATGAGTCTACTTTTCCGGATGCATAGTGTATAGAAGTACGACGACCGAACTTATCATACGTATAATCGTTCCAACGTGAAGGCACATTGCCTGTAGTGGGCAGCGATTCTTTTTCTAGCAGACCAGTTTTGGTATTGTATACCTTATCCGTTTTCATTTCCTGACCATCAAAGCGAATCTGTGATATACGAATTTCCCGTTGTAAAAAGTCATAATACGTTTTAGACACAGGTTTTCCGGTCTCAACAGTAGTTATTACATACAATCCCGGCTCTCCTTCTTTGCTCCATGCAGCTGATGTCTGTTTTACACTGCCATCCGGATTATGGGTTCCTACAAGGTTCCCCCAATCATCATATACATAGCGGGTAGCACGTCCTTTATGGTCAGTACTACTCTGTAAAAAACCGGTTTCCGGATCATAAACATAATCGGTAAACAGTCCCATAGAAGTACTGTCTCTCAATAAATGTCCGTCCAAACTATAAACAAATTCCTTCGACAACCAATTTGTTGATTCATAAGAACATTGCTCCTGTTTAGTCAATTGCAGACGATCGTTATACTCACAGAGTTCTTGGGAAGTAATATTCCCATTAAAAAAATTAGTCTTTCTTACAGGCAAGTACCGATCGTCGTAGTCCGTTCTTACTTCCTGAAAGATGATTGAATCATTACGGAAACTCTTCGTATGGGCATAATACGGAAGTCCCAATAGATACAGATCACTCCTATCTACATTCTGATAACCATATGACTTCTTTTCCGTATTATGAGCATCATAGGAGATAGATGCACCAACTACTTAACCATAATTATTATATTCATACGTAGTACTCTTTTCCTTCTTGTTGAGAGCATCCTTTACCGTCTCCCTCTCTAATTTCAGGAGCACTGTCTTATCTTGCGCCTTTTCTAACACATATTTGCGTACAATTGTATCGGTAGGAGTTTCTTTTCTCACTTCGGCACTCAGCAACTCCGGATCAAACACGGAAGTCATTGTGCGTTTATTCACGATGTCTTCTGTCTCTATTTTCCTAAAACCACGAAAACCTAAACCCGTCCGGTGAAATACGGCATTCGTATAATTATAATATTCCCACGAAAGCTGCTCATTCCCTTTCATCTTCTTCAGCCATCCCGACACATACAAATGGGGAGTCATTACAGTATACGGATATCTGACATATCCCAACGATGCGTCCGGAGTACTCACATAGCGACTCTCAGGCACTTTCACAATATCCATGTAATAATGATTCGAAGTAACTCCGTAGCTATCGGTCAGGTCGTGCAACATACGCGCCTCCGACTCATTATGTGTATAATCATACACATGAAGTTTCTCATTGTCCACACAAATCAGACTTCCCGACCAGTAATAAGATTTAGCCACATTAGCCATAGCAAACTGTGCCGACAGATTATCCATTTGCAATGAGGAACGTATATTAGGAGTCTGACTAATCTTTCCATTCACATTCAGATAAAGATCTATTTTTCCACGCACGTTACGCAACAAGTCCGGCCGGCCGTCGCTGTCTACATCTATCAGCATAAAGTTATCTCCCACTGTCTCGTAGAAACTGTAGAACAACTCCTCTGTATGCACCTTGAATCCCGGATTACTATCACTGTAAAATGAATTTCCGGTAGATATCAGAAACTTCCATTGTTTGCCGTTTTCCACATTCCAGTCAAAGACAACCAAATCCCGTTCGGTCACACTTGGATCTACCATACATTCCTGTCCGGAGGAGTGTACATAATGCTTGTATCCAGCCGCACTGGTGCTTTTCAAATTGCTTTCACTATTACATGCGCCATGACAGATACCGTCTCCCAAATGCTTGAATCCTTCCTTGCAATGTACACGGCGGGGCCCCAGAATAATATCCATATTCCCGTCACCATTCATGTCCGCCACCATCAGTTCTCTATCTTTGATAGTAGGACTTTCAAAGTTGAAGTACATGATATTGATAGCACTCGAATATGCCAGTTGCCTGAACCCGTCTCCGGTAAACTCATATACATAAAGACCGTTTATGTTAATCAAACAGATATCCGTTTTGCCATCACCGTTATAATCCATAGGGATCATTCGATCGGAATACAATGCTTTGTTGTCCGTCTGATACAGTGTAAAGTCGAAACATTCTCCGTCGTAAATAGCCTTTCGGCCATTCAGGTCGACCAGTAAGGCGCGTGACAGATATTTGTTTCGATCCGAATCATGACAACTGGATATAGCCAGCAACTCCGTTTTACCATCACCATTGAAGTCACCAAAAAGCACTTGGCGTTCGTGCACATATCCACCCCATTCCGAATATACGTAGTCTGAATGACGATTGGGATCAACGTCGTTTCCATAAACAGAAGCCACCAGCCTATCCGTACCGTTTTCTTCATAATAATTCACTTTTACCGGGACTTCCAGACCATCTCCGTTTACATCAGCCGCAACTAATTGCTTAAAACCCTTTCCAGCCGTAAAAACTACGGGAGAAACTGGATAATCGGATAAATCTTTATATATAAGCAAATGCTGGTCTTCACTATACTCGCCATAAAATACCGGATACGAGATCAGTCCGTCACTCTTTGATGTCCGGCTGAACTTGCCGCGCGACAAGGCAAGAGACCTGTAAGAACTGCCTCCCTGAGCAGAGTTCGGAAAATACCGTTCCAAATAAATAGTATTTCCGCTTAAAAACTCGATGCTCCGTCCGTCACCATACTTGAAAGATAAAGGAGCAAGTTTGCGGCTTTCGGTCTCACAATCCAACTGTACGGGCAGATTCACTCCCCTGTTTTGATAAGAAAGTCGATAACGACGCCACAGCCTACCTTTATAATAAGACTCTACCTTTTCTAACAGACGGCTATATTTAAGTGGCTTTCCGTCAGCATAACGCGTGATATCATCAGTCACATTCCGATAGGTAAATATAACAGAGTCATTATATACTCCTCCAGTTTCACCATACATTATCTTGCTAATATAGGACATATTATCCACTTGCATATATTCGTATTTTATAGACTGTCCTTTGCGATTTACACAGGAAGTCATCACATAGCTGAAAGGAGCCTGCGGAAAAGTCTTGAACAGGACAGTGTTTCCATCCGGATAGCGAGTTTCCAATGCGCCATCTGCCAATTTCTTCACTTTGACAAATCCCTGTTCGGATTGCCAGGTATCCGTGCTTTTCTTCATCAGTCGCATACCATCCAGCATTAATTTATCTTCTGAAGTAGACAACGGGGTAGCTTTTCCATCATAATAAATGCTACCGCTAACATGGTTGATAGCAGACAACCCTCCAATAGTCCATCCATACCCTAGTGCGCTTTCATTCTGCTGGCTGTTATAGCTAAATGACAGTTGCGGCTGAAAACCATCCGGGGCGGAATGAACATTTATAGGTACCTGATAGGTAACGGCACCTGTCGGACTTAAAGCATACTGAACAGGGATTTTTCCCACATCCGTATTATCCTCAGACACAGATGTATGCGCTTGCATTGGTAGAGTCACTAATAGCCCTGCCACTATAATCCTTATTTTTGATATTATATTCATAATTATTTCGTTTTGATAGTTTTTATTCGATTTCCTGACTGATCGTATTGGTATTGTATCGGACAGGTATTAATTTCTTCAGGTTTCATATCCGGTTCTTCCGGGATACCTGAACTTAGATCTGCTATAATAGTCGTTTTAATCTTTCCGTTCCGCACCGACCCATTGCTTCCCTTATATCCGGCAGCTATAAGAAAATAAGTGCCTGCCGGAAGATTAGGGATATGGAGATATGCCGCTCCGTGCGAAGCATATTCGGGAATACCCGCTTCATCAAAGTCATAAGTATCTCCTCTATCAAACATAGCTACAGTGTACATTGCATCGCTATTGTAACCCCATTCGGACTCATCACCCGGGTGGAGCGGAGCTACCAAAAATAAAGTGGTAAATGCAGTTTCCGAATCCCAGTTATGAATTCTAATATCGCCACTCGCAGTCGTTTGTAGCCTATAATACACTGCACACCCATCAGTAATCTCATATGACCCCGTTCTCGGTGAAAAATACCGGTATTGCCCATAAGCAGGCTCACTCGTATTTCGCGTATCAGTAAAAGATGACTGCCCCGCAGATAAAGTCACAGGTATTGCGTCAAGAAATCCAATTCCATTCTTTGGGGGACTTTGAGCAAATAATCCGGAATAAATGAGAGATGCCATCACTATAAAGAATATAATTCGTTTCTTCATTGTTATCTATTTATTTTAATAATTAATGTATAATGATCCCCGCTACACGAGAGCGTCGCACACTTTCGTGGCGGGGAACTGAGTATCTTGACTCAAGCTATTTTCAAAGATTCATCGCATTAGCCCCCAACACGCCTGCCACAGCCGACGCTATCGCGATAACCACCTTCAGGATCATGTCCCATACAGATTTCTTCATTGCCATCATTTACCTCCTTTCTCGTTCTTTAAATAGTTTAGTTTACTCTGTGTTTCTACCGTACCTTCTGCCGCAAACTCTTTGAATTCCAGTTCAGCATCAAAGCACGGGCACACTTTTATCCACTCTTCCGGCTCTATCTCCCCGTTACCGTTCTTATCCGGCGAGAGATCCCGGTGCCCACACACCCGGCAGTCCGGAAACTTCTCAAGCAGCTGATGTACAAGTAGCCGAAGTGCAGCACGCTGTTCCGGAGTCCGGGTATCTGCCGGGCGTCCCCGGCAGTCCAGACCACCTTCATAGCAGATTCCGATACTGTTTGCATTGAAGCCTTTCACGTGTGCACCGATACGTTCGACAGGGCGGGTGAGATGCACTGTTCCGTCTTTGCGGATGTAATAGTGATAGCCTGTTCCGTTGAAACCGCGGCGGCGGTGCATCAGGTCGAGAGCCTCCGGAGAGAGCATACGATTCCCCTGCGTGGCGGAACAATGCACCACGATCAAATTGATAGTTCTCATGTTAATTGATAGTTTCCGTTTAGTTATTTATCTAGTTAAAAGTCTATTTTTTAGCCAATTAGTTCTAGCTTATCGTTTCATTGTTTTCTGTTTGGTTTAGTTGCTAGTCTTTTAGTTCGTTCGATAAAGTAATGGAATAATTATACTGTCGGGTCCGGTGCTTCTCCATCATCGCCATCATCGCCTCCACCACCAGGCTTGTCATTCGGATTATCAACCGATCCTCCGTCACCAGGTGTGGCGACCAACTTGTCATAGCGGGCACACCTGGCACCTGTTACCATGGAACGGGTAGCTGTGGTGCGATCCAAATTCTTTGTCGTAGTAGGCTGGAAGCGGACGGTAAGCGTAGCTTGTGCAGCACTCACTTCATCGGCAGTTTCAACACCCCGGCCACGGGCAGTCATCACCATACGGAATGTTCCCAAACCATCCACACTGACACTTTCGGAAGACTGAAGATGTTGGGCCATCACCGTCACCAAATTGTCAAGCGTATTTTTCACATCACCCGGAGAAAGGGAAGAATAAGCAGCAATCTCTCTGGAAAGCTGTGCGGAATTAATATTTCCTGTACGAACCACATGGGGATAATACAACTTCTTCCCACTTTTCTTATCTTCCAGATTAGACTGGAAAGGTTTATATAACACTGGCATAATTGTAATAGTTTTTAGTTATTAATCTTTTTATTAGTTTTTGTCGTTAAGCTTATTGACACTGCAAATATAAGAGCTTATTCCCGGCTATACAAGCGATTTCAAAAATGTGCGTTCATAAATTCGTTAATATACAAAACAAAGAATAGTACATTGACATACAATATATTACGTCATCAATCTATTTATTCAGCACACTCAACAAATAATGTCCCGGCAGTTTAATCTTTCCTCCGCTTCCACGAATGACGCTAAAGCCTTTCCAAATATTACTTCCAATTTCACCGTAATTACTTTTCCTCACAATAGCATATTGTTCCGCAGGATGAACATGAAAAAGCCGGAGGTTCTCCAGCAGGCCTGAAAAGTTACGGGCACATCCGTCCGAAGGAGCCTTCATCCGGTCAATATCTTCCTGTGTCAGACTTTGCTTTTTTCTGGCAGGTCTTTGATCGTATTCCTCTCTCATCCCGCCCCCGGTTTCTTCAGTTCCTTCTTCTCCTTCACTCCCCTCTTCTTCATCCCCTCCTTTTACGAAAGGAGGGTTAGGGAGGATGTTTTCTTTCTTTTCTTTTTCTTTTCTTTTTATGAGAGCTGTTTTTGTTGCAGCATTCCGGGATACCGTTACAATATCCGGAGATACTGTAACATTCTCTCCTGTTTCGGCTACCGTATCCGACACCCCATCTGTTACTTTCTCTTCCGCCAACAAACAATAATCCGGACAGACATTGTGCTGACTACGGCGTTTGGTGATGAAAAGATACTGTCGCTGAACATCCGCGGAAGTCAGAATGCTATAACGCTCATAAAGTGCCGAGTCAAAAAGCCCGTATTCGAGAAATAAGTGGATAACACGATGAACAGTATCATTGTCCGTATTGAAAAGCTGGTCGGAAAGTTCGTCACAAAAATCATTATCGGCGCGGACATAATAACCCTCACCCGAATAAATATAAGACATTATATAAATCAAAACGGTGAAAGCGGAATCCCCCTCACGCTTCATGACACGACGAACAATACGGTCGTGCATGAAATCGGTACTCAACGGAAAATAGTCCAGTCCTTGTTTTATTCTTCCCATAGTTGTATTATTTTTATGAATAGTTTATCAGTTCTTTTTTCATTTTGTTAATCATCCAGTTCAGTTTCCACTTCACAAAGCTTCTGCTTTTTTTGTTTGATACTTGCCCTTACGGTCTGCAAAGCAGACAAAATGAGTTTCCGACGGAGCTCGGGATCTTTCGTAGAGGTAATAACAGGATAGGGTTCACGATCTTCACGCACCAGCGTGCGTTTTTCAGCCTTCCGGTGCTTCCGGCTGGCGGACTTGCGGCACTCCTTGCAATAGTTGCCAGGGAGACCGGTTCTCTTATCTACGTAAAATGCGTCTGAAGGAAGCGTCTGTTTACAACAGCCGCAAGCGTAAAGTGTTTGTTTTTGTAATGTTTCCATTTTGGTTATTCTTTTGATGTAATTGATATATTTTCAGATGAAAGGCAAGGGAGCCTGCATGCAAGAAGTTCACATCCTGCACAATGACTACCGGCAATCCGGCTGCCAGATGTTAACAATTATCATGTCAGTTATTAATATCCAATATGACAACTATTAACTCCTGACAAGTCAGCTATTAACAGCTGACAGACTCCTTTTTGCATGGAGGAGAATGCGATTTTGGAGAGTCTTTCGCATCTTTTTCTCGTTTTCTCATGGTTTATCTAATTTTTATTCCTACTTTTGAAATAAAATACTCATTTTGAATACCACAAAGATAAAGAAAGTCGCATATATAAAACAATTAATTTTAGATATTAACGCTGAATTATTTTACAAAAGACTGTATATGAGGCAGTAACATAAGAATAAATATTAACAAATAAAATAATAAACAAAAACATGAATGAGAAACAAACGGATACACTGCTAAATGTGCCGGAAATCGTAAAGCGGGCCAAAATAGCATTGAACCTGAAACGGGACAGCGAACTTGCATCATACTTAGGAGTAGCCAGAACTACACTTTCTAATTGGTGTGCACGAAACAGGATAGACTTTCCGTTATTGCTAGGCAAACTGCATCATATAGATTACAATTGGCTGTTGACCGGAAAAGGACATCCGGCGCACGACCCGAAGGCTTTTGACAACGGACAAATACGGGGAGAAGTGGGAACGATTCACAATTCAAAAACAGCAGAAGCCATAGACGATCGGAGCGTGACACTCTATGATATCACAGCAGCAGCCAATTTGAGGACGCTGCTTTCTGACAAACGGCAATATGCACTGGGTAAGATACTGATTCCGAGCATACCCGCGTGCGATGGCGCTATCTTTGTCAACGGAGACAGTATGTATCCCATTCTTAAGTCAGGAGACATCATCGGATTCAAGGGGATCAACAACTTCAGCAATGTGATTTACGGAGAAATGTATATTGTAGCGTTTCACCTCGACGGCGACCAGTATCTGACGGTGAAATACGTCAACCGGTCAGAAAAAGAAGGATATGTCAAACTCGTAAGCTACAATCCGCATCATGAGCCCATGGACTTGCCGGTAGACACTATTCAGGATATGGCCATAGTCAAGTTCTCGATAAGGAAAAATATGATGATGTAAAACGGAACAGGATAAACAGGCCTTTTCCGCAGATTTCCTGTCACATTTCTTCCTGAAATCTGCGGAAAGCATTATCTTTGCACGTTGCAAACCGTATCATTGCACATTGCAAGCAGTAAAATCATAAAATCACTCTATATCAATGGAAAAGAAATTCAAGAGAACCACCGTCACATCGGCACTGCCGTATGCGAACGGACCTGTACATATCGGTCACCTGGCCGGTGTATATGTACCGGCAGATATCTACGTGCGTTATCTGCGACTGAAAAAAGAAGATGTATTATTTATCGGAGGTTCGGACGAACACGGAGTACCCATCACGATTCGTGCAAAGAAAGAAGGAGTCACCCCGCAGGATGTAGTAGACCGTTACCACTATCTGATAAAGAAGTCGTTCGAAGAATTCGGCATTTCATTCGACGTATACAGCCGCACCACTTCGAAGACGCACCATCAGCTGGCTTCGGATTTCTTTAAGACATTATACAACAAAGGAGAGTTTATCGAAAAAACTTCCGAACAATATTACGACGAAGAAGCGAAAACGTTCCTTGCCGACCGCTATATCACCGGAGAATGTCCTCACTGCCATTCGGAAGGCGCTTATGGCGACCAATGCGAGAAATGCGGAACTTCCCTGTCGCCCACCGACCTGATCAACCCCAAAAGCGCCATCAGCGGCAGCAAGCCTGTCATGAAGGAGACCAAGCACTGGTATCTTCCTCTCGACAAACACGAAGGCTGGTTGCGCCAATGGATTCTGGAAGATCACAAAGAATGGCGTCCCAACGTATACGGACAGTGCAAAAGCTGGCTCGATATGGGATTGCAGCCACGTGCCGTAAGCCGCGACCTCGACTGGGGTATTCCTGTGCCCGTTGAAGGCGCTGAAGGAAAGGTGCTGTATGTATGGTTCGATGCTCCTATCGGATATATCTCCAATACAAAGGAACTGCTTCCCGACAGTTGGGAAACATGGTGGAAAGATCCCGAAACCCGCCTGCTCCATTTCATCGGAAAAGACAACATCGTGTTCCACTGCATCGTATTCCCTGCCATGCTGAAAGCAGAAGGCAGCTATATCCTGCCGGACAACGTTCCGAGCAACGAATTCCTGAATCTGGAAGGAGACAAGATTTCGACTTCCCGCAACTGGGCAGTATGGTTGCACGAATATCTGGAAGACTTCCCCGGCAAGCAAGACGTGCTCCGTTATGTGCTGACTGCCAATGCCCCGGAAACGAAAGACAACGACTTTACCTGGAAAGACTTCCAGGCACGCAACAATAATGAACTGGTAGCCGTATACGGCAACTTCGTAAACCGTGCCATGGTACTGACCCAGAAATACTTCGACAGCAAAGTACCCGCACAAGGCAATTTGACAGAGTACGACAAAGAAACGCTGAAAGAATTTGCCGATGTGAAAGCAGAAGTAGAAAAACTGCTCGACGTATTCAAATTCCGCGATGCACAGAAAGAAGCGATGAATCTGGCACGCATCGGCAACAAGTACCTTGCCGACACCGAACCTTGGAAACTGGCTAAGACCGACATGGAACGTGTAGGTACCATCCTGAACATCTCGCTGCAACTGGTTGCCAACCTTGCCATCGCTTTCGAACCGTTCCTGCCTTTCAGCTCGGAGAAACTCCGCAAGATGCTGAACATGGAAACTTTCGAATGGGCAGAACTGGGCAGAAACGACCTGCTACCGGTAGGCCATCAACTGAACAAGGCGGAACTCCTGTTTGAAAAAATAGAAGACAGCGTGATCGAAGCACAGGTACAGAAACTGCTCGATACAAAGAAAGCCAACGAAGAAGCCAACTACAAGGCAAATCCGATTCGTCCGAACATCGAATTTGACGACTTCATGAAACTGGATATCCGCGCAGGTACCATCCTCGAATGCCAGAAAGTGCCGAAAGCCGACAAGCTGCTGCAATTCAAGATTGACGACGGACTGGAAACACGTACCATCGTATCGGGTATCGCAAAGCATTACCAGCCAGAAGAACTGGTAGGCAAACAGGTTTGCTTTATCGCCAACCTCGCACCGCGCAAGCTGAAAGGTATCGTCAGTGAAGGCATGATTCTGAGTGCCGAAAACAACGACGGTAGCCTAGCAGTGATCATGCCTCAGAAAGAGGTGAAGCCGGGTAGCGAAGTAAAATAAGCGATAAGCTAATACACCATCAACAAATGAGGAATGGAAGGATGGGATGTGTCACTGACTTTTGGCACACCCTCCTTCACCGATTATAATAATATGAGTGAAGAACAGTCACTGAAACAAAAGACAGCCAAAGGGCTATTTTGGGGAGGACTTAGCAGCAGCATACAGCAACTATTAGGACTTCTTTTCGGAATAGTACTGGGAAGATTACTGGACCGTTCCGATTATGGTATGATCGGCATGCTGGCCATCTTTCCTGCCATCGCTTCCGCTCTACAGGAAAGCGGTCTTGTGGCAGCGCTGGCCAACCGCGAGAAGGTCAGCGATAAAGACTACAATGCTGTATTCTGGTTCAGTATCTCCTGTGGCGCCACCCTGTACGTCCTGCTCTATTTTTCAGCTCCTCTGATTGCTGACTTTTACGACACCCCGGAGCTAACGTCACTGGCCCGTTTTTCTTTCCTCAGCTTTTTTATAGCCAGTTTCGGAATTGCTCCGCGAGCCATCCTCTTCCGCAATCTGAAAGTGAAAGAAAATACCATCATTTCCCTTTCAAGCCTGTTCGTCTCCGGAATGGTCGCCATCATTCTTGCCGCGAACGGATTCGCCTATTGGGGCATAGCGATACAAACGATGGTTTTTGTCCTCATAGGCACTATGCTCAACTGGTATTTTGCCCACTGGAAACCCAGTTTCCGCATCGACTTCTCGCCTATCAAAGAGATGTTCGGATTCAGCAGCAAAATGCTGATTACCCAAATCTTTATCATCATTAATCAAAACCTGTTCTCGGTCCTGCTAGGTAAGTTCTATACCAAGCAAGAGGTCGGAGACTTTAGCCAGGCCAACAACTGGAACAATAAGGGGCACGCCCTCATCACCGGAATGATCAACGGAGTCACCCAGCCTGTACTGGCAAGTGTAGCCAATGATCCGCAGCGTCAGGCGGCTGTATTCCATAAGATGCTGCGATTCACAGCCTTTATCTCTTTCCCCGCCATGTTCGGGCTCAGCCTTATTGCCAAAGAATTTATTCTGATTACCATCACGGACAAATGGCTCGCTTCCGCCCGGATCATGCAGCTGCTCTGTATATGGGGAGCTTTTATCCCGGTCAACAATCTGTTCTCTTTATTACTGGTCAGCCGCGGACGTTCTTCCGTCTTCATGTTCAACAGTATCGCATTAAGCGTGCTGCAACTGATCACTGCCTGCATCAGCTATCCTTATGGCATTACTACCATGATTTATCTGTTTGTCGCTATCAATATCCTGTGGATGTTCGTCTGGTACCTCTTTGCCCGAAGGGAAATTCCGCTGACCCTGTGGAGCATACTGAAAGATATCGCTCCGTACTTTCTGCTGGCAGCTTCGCTGACCATCGCCGCCCATTACATTACGCTGGGCATCACCAGCCTGTATCTGTCACTTGCCGTCAAAGTTGTTTTCGTGGCTTCTCTATACGCACTTGTTTTGTGGAAAATGCAATCAGTCATTTTCAATGAATGTATTCAGTTCATTAAAAAGAAAAAGATATCATGACGACACCTACCAATTACATAGCGACCTGGTTCTACAAAGAATCCAAAGAAGATGCCAGTTTCTATCCGCAGGCAGGCAAACGGGGAGATTCCGCCCTCGTCCATTCCATATATATGCAGATACAAGTACCGTTTTTCACCACCTTCAGGCATTATCATCCGAATGACAAGCTGCTTTTCTTCAGCAATCTGGATCAGTTTCCCGATTATCTGGAGCGGCTATTCAAGGAGTTACAGATTGAAACCGTCTGTTTGCCCTACCTCTGCATCCCGCCCGAGGGATGGTACGGAGCATGGAGAAACCAGTTCTACCTGTATGACATCCTGCGCTATATGGAGAAAAGAATGCAGGCAGACGATACATTGCTCGTCTGCGACGCGGACTGTCTCTGCATGCGTCCGCTGGATCAGCTTTTCAGCGATACCCGGAAACATGGCTCCGCCCTGTACGACGCATCCGACCGACCGGACCTCAGCGTAAACGGAATCACGCTAAAGGAAATGACGGACATCTATAACGACTGTTACGGAGAAGCGAAGAATCCAGAAATAAAAGAGGAACTTATCCATTACTACGGAGGAGAATTTATCTCGCTGCGGGGAGATGTAGTGGCACAAATCAATGAAGCATATCCCGCCCTGTGGAATTACAACCTCGAACGCTTTGCCGCCAACCGACCCAAGCTGAACGAGGAAGCCCACTTCCTGAGCGTAGTGGCGACAAAGCTCCACATCCACAATAATATCGCCAATCAATACGTCAAACGTCTCTGGACCTATCCCAAATACAATACGGTAGAAAAAGGAGACGAGCAACTGGCAGTGTGGCACCTTCCCTATGAGAAGAAAAGGGGATTGTATCTGCTGTACAAACACTTTGTGAACCACCCCGCTTTCGACGATGAAGAGGCATTCCGCAAGAAAGCTTCCGCTTACACCGGCGTGCCCACCGTTACTCTGGGGAAACGTATCCGTGACTTCTACACCATTCTTCTTCTAAAAATAAAAGACAAATGCATATACTGATACTTCCTATGTACTATCCTGAGAAGGATTCCTCTCCACACCGGGGATATATGTTCTTCGAGCAGGCTATGCAACTGGTTAAATCGGGCTGTAAGACAGGGCTTGCCTTTACAGAGCAAAGACCCCTGAAAAACTTCACATGGAAACGGTTCCGCAAAGAAAGCCATTTTCAGATTTCGGCGGAAGATAACGGCAGTTTCGTCACCATGCGCATGCATGCCTGGAACCCGAAGCTAAGTACCCGTACAGGAGGAATCATCTGGTCATTACTGACCGTCCTGCTAGTACGGAAATACATCCGCACACAGGGGCGTCCCGACCTGATTCACGCACATTTTGCCACGTGGGCGGGGTATACCGCCCGGCTGATTTACAAATGGTACAAGATTCCCTACGTCATCACAGAGCACGCATCTTCCATTAATGGTAATCAGACAACTCCGTCGCAGGCAGTGATCTTAAAGAAGTCATACAGCGAAGCACGAAAGATTATCTGCGTCGGCACAAAACTGAAACGAAGCCTCTACCCTTATATCAACGACCTGGATAAGGTGACGGTTATACCCAACTTTGTAGATACGAGCACCTTCAAGTTCAGCCTCCATCATACGGAGAAAGAGAAGCATTTCACCTTCATCAGTACCGGAAACCTGAATAAACGGAAAGGATTCCGGGATTTGCTGGTTGCCTTTCACCGGACATTCAAAGAAATGCCGCATGTCTCTTTGCTCATTGCCGGAGACGGAGAAGAAATGCAGTCACTCACGGAGCAGATTCAGTCTCTTCAGCTTCAAAGGCAGGTAAAGCTGACCGGTCGCCTGTCACGGGAAGAGCTGTCCGAACTGCTGGGCACTTGCGACGCTTTTGTACTGGCCTCCTATGCAGAGACGTTCGGCATTGTCTTTATCGAAGCGATGGCAACAGGTCTGCCAGCTATCGGCACCGAATGCGGAGGACCGGAAGATATCATCACTCCCGAAAGCGGCTTTCTCATTCAGCCGGGAGATGTGGAGGCCCTCGCCGGGAAAATGAAAGCATTGTACGATACCTATGAGCAGTTCGACAAAAAGAAAATCCGTCAGTCCATTGTCAACCGTTTCGATTTTCAGTTGGCGGGACAGAAGTTACTGCAAGTTTATTCAGAAGCATTGAAATCATGAAAGTTAGCGTCATTGATTGTTCAGTATCAGGCCATCGGGAGACGTACTATAAACAGTTTGCCCACACTTGGGCCGGCATGGGTTACGAAACGTCGCTCATCGCTCCCGACGGGAAACATATACAGGATACGGTCGCCTTTCAGCCCATTTCGGCGCATCCGCTGCTCCCGCTTCCTGTCGGGAAACCGTTGCAGAAGAAGCTGGTTGTATTGCGTAATGCAATGATTCGTTTGCAAAACTTATACAGGCTGCGCCGGAGCCTTAAACGGCAGCATCCCGATCTGGTATTCTTCGCCTGCCTCGACGATATGTTGCCTACCCTGGCTCCATTATGGCTGTTCAATCTTCTGTTGCCTTACCAGTGGAGCGGGCTGCTTGTTCAGTCAGCCCTGCCGCCCTACCAGCCGGGGATGCCCGATACACGGCCTTTCCTGCGCAGCAAAAATTGCGTGGGGACAGGTATACTGAACGAATACTCGGCAAAAGACCTGAAAGCATTTCAGGGCAACATTCTGCTGTTTCCTGACTTTGCCGATCTTTCGGCTCCCGCCACCACTTACCCGTTGCTACAGGAACTGAAAGAGAAGGCTCAAGGAAGGAAAGTCGTATCATTGCTCGGTTCAATCAATTTCCGCAAGGGAATAAAACTGTTGCTGGAAAGCATCCCTTTACTGCCCGAAGAAGACTACTTCTTCCTGATTGCCGGAAAATCTTCTCTCACCGCACAACAGGAAAACGATCTGCGGACTTTTGAAAAGTCAAGAAGTAATTGTCTGTTTTCTTTAGAGAAGATTCCCGATGAAAGCTGCTTCAATGCCCTGATAGCGGAGAGCGATCTTATCTTTGCCGCATACAAACAGTTCACCGGCAGCAGTAACCTGCTGACCAAAGCAGCCGCCTTCCGCAAACCGGTCATCGTCAGCCGTGGCTTCTGCATGGGACAAAGAGTGGAACAGTACGGCACAGGCCAGACCACCGGAGAAGACAATGCCGGAGAATGCAGCGCAGCTATCCGTTCGCTGTGTACCGAAGCAAAGACACCCCTCCACGCTTTCGACCGATACGCCCACGAACACACTGTGGAGAAACTAATCACATGTTTTAATCAAATCAGCAAGCATATACAATGAAAGTACTTTTTACATTCGGAGGAATCCCCCACTACCTGAATGCCATGCTCAACAGACTACAGGCAAAAGGAATCGAAATAACCGTCGTCAGCCCCCAAAAAGGAAACACAACGATTGGCAAAGGGGTGAAAATGGTAGAAGGAGGCGCCTACAAGCATCTGACAACGCCGGAAAAGAAGATGTTCTACGGAAAAAGCGCTTTTCCCGCACTCCCCGAAATCATTGCGGAAGAAAAACCGGATATAGTAGTGGTAGGATGGCCCTACTTCCTGCAAGTTTTCTTCCAGCCTGCACTGAGAAAAGCGATCAAGTCTTGCAACGCCAGACTGGTGATTCGCGAAATCCCCTTCCAGACTCCGCCTTACGGAAAGATCAGGGAATATTTCAAGGCCAACCCGATGCACGACGAAGGTATGCGTCTGCTCAGCAAGGGTACCGGATTTTATCTGAGACAATGGGTAACGACCCAGATACGTAAGTACTGCTACGCCAAGGCTGCCGGAACGCTGAACTACTCGACAGCCGCCTACGATATCCTTCCTTCTTACGGAGTAAAGAAAGAACAGATACACGTCACCTACAATTCGACCGATACGGATGCGCTTCTCAAAGAAAAAGAATCCGTACTGGCTTCTCCCTCCATCCTTCCGCCGTGCGACCGCCGCCTGCTGCACATCGGACGGCTGGTAAAATGGAAACGGGTGGATTTACTGATAGAGGCTTTCCGGAAAGTAGCCGCCGACTATCCGGAAGCGGAACTGGTGATCGTAGGCGACGGACCGGAACTGGACCGCCTCAAGCAACAGGCAAGCGACTTGCAATTGGCAGACCGTATCCGCTTTATCGGAGCCGTCTACGATCCGAAGATGCTGGGAGCTTATATGAACGAATCGAGTATCTATGTGCTGGCGGGTATGGGAGGACTTTCGATCAATGACGCCATGACGTACGGGATGCCTGTTCTTTGTGCCGTATGCGACAGCACGGAACGCGACCTGGTCATGGAAGGCAGAAACGGATACTTCTTTAAGGACGGAGATGCCGACAGCCTGGCAGAAAGAATCAGAGAGATGTTCGAATCTCCCGAACGTTGCAGAGAAATGGGAAAAGAATCGGAACGGATTATCCGGGAAAAGATTAATATGGAAACGGTCAGCAAACGCTACCTGAAAGCTTTTCAGGAGATCATTTCCCAATAACAGACTCATTTCCCGGTCTTGGCTGTATCCGTACAATCGGGCTTCATCCGTACAATTGAGCTGCCTCATTCCTCTTTCGCATTCCGGTAATGAGCCGGAGAGGTTCCCAGATGCGTCTTTACGTACTTACCGAAAAAGGACTGGTTGGGGAAATTGAATTCTTCCGCTATTTCCTTGATGGACTTCTCCGAACGCTTTAGCCGGTACTTGATATGCTCGATGGTCGTTTCATTAATCAAGTCCAGCGGAGTTCTGCCACACGCCTGCTTGATGACTTTCGAAAAATGCTTCGGAGTATAGCACAGCACGTCGGCATAATAGCTCACTGAGCGGTGCATGCCCTTGTCTTCCGATAACAGTTCCATGAATTTCCGCATGATATAATTTACCTGCTTGATCCTTTCTTTCGAATGCTCCGCTTTCTCGGAACACTCGAATTCCTTATGAAGCTGCCCCATCATCTCGCAAAAGAGAGCGGAAAAGAGATATTGCATCACCTCCCTGTGATAGTGGTGATGTTCATCGTTTATCTTCGCCACAATTAAATCGCGGTAGCATCCGAAAACGGAATCGTCCTCCTCCCCTTTACCTACAGACTTTACCGGATTGTTGTGGATATGAGCGGCAGTATTCCACGTTTTCTTTTCCATCTTAATAATACGTTGCAGAAAGCGGGTAGTATGACTGATAACCGTATTCGGAAGACCGAGCAGCAAGTCACCCGCCTGCAACTTATAAGTCCGGTAGTTGATGTCCAGCTGAAGGCACCCTTCCACACAGATAGCAATGAGAAAACAGTTCAGCCTGATTGTCTCATTACTATGAGGGATTCCATCCAGACTGTTGATGATCGCAAAGTCATCATCTATATAATCAAGGACATGCTGGCTGTTCTTAAAGTCTTCAATATCCACGGTCACAATGTTCTCTTTTTCCATATACTCTCCTTTTTTACTTTCTGCAAAGTTGGTAAATAATAGGGAAAACAGAATGTCCCGAATCCCTTTATAATTGTTTGATATGTCTTTTATCTGCAAATAGTTAGCTAAAATAAGCATAAACCACGAAAACGGGACATTTATAGAGGAAAATCGAGCATCATTGCCTTGTTCTTTTCTCCTACTTTTGTTCCGATTTTAATAAAAGACAAAAAGAGTAAGTATGATTACAGTGAACAAAAAATGGATACGGCTGATAGGGATTGTCGGTTGTACAGTGTGGATGGCATCTTGCAAGCAGGCACCGGATGCAGGAGTGAAATCTTCTTATGCAGTAATGCGGATAGAGACAGCGGACAAAGAACTTTCTTCCTCCTATTCGGCGAGCATACGCGGACGGCAGGATATTGACATCTACCCGCAGGTATCGGGAACAATCGAGAAACTCTGTGTGACCGAAGGGCAGAAAGTACGCCGGGGACAGCCACTTTTCATCATCGACCAGGTGCCTTACAGGGCTGCACTCAAAACCGCCACCGCCAATGTGGAAGCGGCACGCGCTGCAATGAGCACAGCCGAACTGACGTACCAAAGCAACAAGGAACTGTATGCGCAAAAAGTGGTTTCGGAATTCAGCCTGAAGACAGCCGAAAATTCTTATCTCACCGCCAAGGCGCAACTGGCACAAGCGGAAGCTCAGGAAATAAACGCACGCAACAACCTCTCTTATACCGAAGTGAAAAGTCCCAGTGACGGAGTCGTAGGTGCATTGCCTTACCGTGCAGGTGCATTGGTCAGTGCCAACCTGCCTTATCCGCTCACTACGGTCAGCGACAATTCGGACATGTACGTCTATTTCTCCATGACCGAGAACCAGCTGCTTGCCCTGACCCGTCAGTACGGCGACATGGACGAAGCGCTAAAGAACATGCCGGAAGTGGAACTGCTTCTGAACGACAATTCGGTTTATAATAAGAAAGGAATCATCGAGTCCATCAGTGGAGTCATCGACCGACAGACGGGCACCGTAGTAGCTCGCGTGGTATTTCCCAACGAATCGCGGTTACTCCACAGCGGAGCATCGGGTACGGTAGTAGTGCCCAACATCTATAAAGACTGTATCGCCATTCCGCAGACAGCCACCGTGCGGATACATGAATCGGCTGTATCGCAGATGGAAGCGACCTATTATCAGGTTCAGAGTTCCGTCCTCGACTTACAGCAGCAGATCAATCAGGTAGAAAACAGTCTCGCTTTATTGCTGGCAGAGACACCCCGCAACTACGAACGCGGAACGCTGGCGGAGCAACAGTTTCCCACAGATTTTGCCATAGGGATTCCGGTCCGGATGCTTTCTTCCCGCCCCGATGTCCGCACAGCTGAACGGACACTGGAAGCAGCGTTCTATGGTACCAATGCGGCACGTTCGGCTTTCTATCCTTCCATCACCCTGAGCGGGAGTGCCGGATGGACGAATTCTGTAGGGTCTATGATTCTCAATCCGGGCAAGTTTGTAGCATCAGCAGTGGGTTCGCTCACACAGCCGCTCTTCAACAGAGGACAAGTGGTGGCCCAGTACCGCATTGCCCGTGCACAGCAGGAAGAAGCTGCCCTCGGCTTCCAGCAAACGCTGCTCAATGCCGGCAGTGAAGTGAATGATGCGCTGACAGCCTATCAGACCAGCCAAGGGAAAAGAATCTTGCTGGACAAACAGGTCGCTTCTCTGAAAACAGCGGTGCGAAGCACTTCCCTGTTGATGGAACATAGCAATACGACTTATCTGGAAGTACTTACTGCCCGACAGTCATTGCTCAGTGCACAACTGTCACAGACAGCCAATCATTTTACCGAAATACAAAGTCTAATTAACCTATGCCGTGCTCTAGGGGGAGGTCAGGAATAAAGTATATCTTACTCTCTCTGTTTTTTTGATTCTCAATGAAGAAGGGCTGCCGAAGAAGGGATTCTTTGGCAGCCCAATTTTGATATTGGAGATTCTTAAGATTAGTCATCATAGAAAAAGTTACAAATTAGAAGTTAAAACATCTATTATGGGGATGCTGAATTCAAGTTATAAACGCGACATTCCTATTTAAACTTCTC